>Ga0208741_10000014_pt1 | contig 130968 bp, 94 predicted proteins | sample CryBogCBE03Jun09_FD_184576 | JGI IMG/M metagenome (GOLD analysis project Ga0208741, IMG submission 184576) | Freshwater microbial communities from Crystal Bog, Wisconsin, USA - CBE03Jun09 (SPAdes) | ecosystem: Environmental > Aquatic > Freshwater > Lake | place: Crystal Bog, Wisconsin, USA...
CTCTGAACAAGATATGCTCGATGTAGTTCAAGAGTGGACTACAATGGATTTGGACAACTAAGGAGATATCTATGGCTCAGTGGACTGTCAGTACATATTATAAAAAATCTTGTCAAGAAGTTGAAACCTACAACCAACGTAACGGTGATGGTAAAGTTACTGTAGTGAATGGATTTCGCTATGGTGAGTGGACTGTAGAAACTACAGACGAGAATCCTCCAGAATTTGAGTTTGTAGAAGTGCCCGATGGTGATGGTCGTAAAGACAGCATCAATATGTTAGATTGTGAAATCAACAATATCGAAAGTGTTGAACTTGTTGAAATGTTTGACGGCGGTTGTTGGTATGATGTAGATGTTACAGGACTTGATGAAGAAGCTCAAGCAGAAATTGAAGATTTCCTTGAAGAAAATAGCCCTTACGAATTGGAAGAACGTGAAGACGATCCGTGGATGCAAGGCGACACTGAGTGGTGGATTTGGGGGCCAATTGAAATTAAAAACGAAAATGGCGACACTGTGCGTATTATCTGTGCAGATGCCGATGGCAATGTTATTGACTTTGTCGAGGAATAAATACGTATATTACTCGGGTGCCGTCAGGGCCCGTGTAATACTAAGGAGAAAAATATGACAGAAATACACGCCAAGCCTATTGTGGATGGTAAGTTTTGGATCGTAGAGCAAGATGGCGCTAAGATTGCAACACTACATAAAAAAGAAAATAACAAGTTTGTACTATCAAGTACTAACGGTGAACTAATGTTTAATAAGAAACAAGATCTTACAAAACAGTTCGGAGAAGGGTTTTTCTTATCAAGTACTAAAGTTAAAGTTACACAAGCAGATCCTAATGAATGCCACGGATTTCCTACTAGTGTAAACCCATACAATGCTATGTATGATGTACAACGTAAATTACCGTTGTTTACAAAGAGTAATGCTAGTAAGAGTTTGTACTGTGCAGGTTACTACACTATTAAATTTAATAAAGGTTGGGTTAAAAGTTTTTGCCCTAAAGCAATTACCATAGAACGTAACCCGTTTAAAGGTCCTTTTAAAACAGAATTTGAAATGAAACAGGTATTGAGCAATGTCAAATCAGATTAATTTAACCCCTATTACACAATTTGCACAATCGTTACGTGCTGCAGAATTAAGCCAAAGTAAAGAAGTTAAATTAACTATTCAACAGGCTAGATTGTTAAATTTAGCCCTTACTGAATTGTTAGACAAGGTTTCTCAAGATTATGAAACCTTGTTTAACTCACTTAAAAATAATCCATCTACAGAAGTTATTACTGTTAGTATGGACGGTGGAGGTTTTAGTAACAAATAAGACTAAATATATGCGTACATAATTGGATACGCATATCATGAGTCGACCTAAGCCAAAAGTATTATTAGAACATACTAATAAAAGAACTTATAAATCTGAACAGATTTTAGAAGCCGAAGCCATCTGGGCTGTATTTTACAAAAACGAGCCTTTTAATCTAAAGTCGTTTAATAGTCTTACCAGCTATCCTGGACCAAAATACAAAAAAGTTTCTTTCTCAAATCCTGGCCATGCACATAATTTGGCAAAGAAATTGAATCTTACATTTGGAACTGAAGATTTCCAAGTTGTCATGTTAACTCAAGGTACTATTGTAAAATGATATCGAGAGATGCTTTGACTAAAATATTCTTACAACAATGGGGTAAGAGTATGGACGAAGCAAACACCAAACTATTTTCTCGTAAATGGTGGCAAAGTACTCGTGCTGGAAAGCAAAACAATTTCAGACTGAGTGATGAAGGTTATGAATTTTTGGTAAAAGAATTGGACCTTAAAGAATACGAAATTCCATTTACCGAACCAATTGAACTTAGTCCTCAAACATTAATCTTTTTGGAAAGATATATCGATTGTCCGTACTATCTTACTCCAATGTCAATTACTGTCTTTTCAGAACGCAAGGGTTTTGAACTAATGTTGTTTTCAGACGACATCAGAAAATTTGGCATTATTAAAGCTATGAATGAGCGAGAAAAAGAACTCGCTAATGAAAAAAACAGTTGACATACCTTTGGGTTTCCTATACAATACATACATCAACAGCGTTACTTCGTAACAATTTTAACTTAGTATAGGAACTAAAATGCCAGAAATCAGTAGCCGTACAGTGGGCCCAAGCGGTGCTAAAAAGTCTTTGCGTAAGGCTTTTCAAAATAAACGTCCAATTTTCCTTTGGGGTCCTCCAGGAATTGGAAAATCGGATATTATCAAACAACTTGGTGTTGAGACTGATTCTCACGTAATCGATGTTCGTTTGAGCCTTTGGGAACCTACTGACATTAAAGGTATTCCATACTTTGATTCCAACGATAATACAATGCGTTGGGCACCTCCATCGGAATTGCCAAGTGCAGAAATGGCAAAAGAACACAAGAACATTATCTTGTTCTTGGATGAAATGAACTCTGCCGCTCCTAGCGTACAAGCGGCGGCTTATCAATTGATTTTGAATCGTCGTGTTGGTACATATCACTTGCCAGATAATGTTGTACTAGTTGCGGCAGGTAATCGTGAAACTGACAAGGGTGTTACATTCCGTATGCCTGCTCCATTGGCTAACCGTTTTGTTCACTTGGAAATGACTGTTAACTGGGATGACTACTTTGAGTGGGCTGTTGAAAACAAAATCCATAAAGACGTAGTTGGCTTCTTGAGCTTTTCTAAAAAGAGCTTGTACGACTTTGATCCAAAGTCTAGCTCACGTGCGTTTGCTACTCCACGTTCTTGGAGCTTTGTAAGCGAATTGCTAACAGATGACGATGTCGATGTAGATACACTTACAGACTTGGTATCAGGTTCTGTAGGCGAAGGTCTTGCAATCAGCTTTATGGCTCACCGTAAAGTTGCAGGTAAAATGCCTAACCCAACTGATATTTTGTCAGGTAAAGTTAAAAAGATGGATTCCAAAGAAATCTCAGCTATGTATTCTTTAACTGTGTCATTGTGCTACGAGTTGAAAGATGCTTGCGAGAAAAATGCTAAAAACTGGAATGATATGACTAATAACTTTTTCGAATTTATGATGAATAACTTTGAAACTGAATTGGTTATTATGGGTACAAAATTGGCGTTGAGTACTTACAAGTTGCCGTTGGATCCGGACGAAATCAAATGCTTTGACGATTTCCATGCCAAATACGGCAAGTATATTAGCCAAGCTACTGAAAAGTAATTCGGTATAGTCTTATTTGACAGGACCTTAGGGTCCTGTTATAATATATACATATAGTAAAGGAGTATCATGTCACATACAGATCCAATTATCGACAAAATTATCGTAGCCCGTGTGGGTCTATTACTTCGCCATCCATTCTTTGGTAATCTTGCAACACGTTTGAAAATTGAAGAAGGCTCCGAGTGGATGGGTACTGCCGCTACAGACGGACGTACTATCTATTTTAATCGTGAATTTTTTGAACCACTTTCGGTCAAACAAGTTGAGTTCGTTATTGCTCACGAAATTCTACACAATGTATTTGATCACATGGGTCGACGCGAAGGTCGTAATCCACGTATCTTTAACATTGCCGCTGACTATTGTGTTAACGGACAATTAGTTCGTGACCGTATCGGCGAGCACAATATTGAAGGTATTAAAATCTTCCATGATTCAAAATACTACGGCATGGGTGCTGAAGAAGTTTACGATAAAATCTTCGACGAAATGGACGAGGAAGAATTGAATGCCCTTGGACAATTATTGGATGACCACATCGACTGGGGCGAGAATGGTAAAGATGGTCAACCAAAGTATTCTAAAGAAGAATTAAAACAGATTCGTGACGAAGTTCGTGAAGCTACTATGCAAGCCGCACAAGCCGCAGGTGCTGGCAACACTCCTGCTAGTGTACAACGCATGATCAAAGAACTTACAGAGCCTAAGATGAATTGGCGTGAAATACTACGTCAACAAATCCAAAGCACTATTAAGAATGACTATTCATTTATGCGTCCCAACCGCAAGGGCTGGCACATGAGTGCTGTATTGCCTGGAACACAATTTCAAGAAACAATTGATATTTGTGTAAGTATTGACATGTCAGGTTCTATTGGTGACGAACAAGCTAAAGATTTCTTAAGTGAAATCAAAGGCATTATGGAAGAATATAAAGACTTTAAAATTAAAGTATGGTGCTTTGATACTAAAGTCTACAACGAAGCCGACTTTGATGGTTATAATATCGATGAGTTTGATAACTACGAGCCAATGGGCGGTGGCGGAACTGAGTTTGATGCCAACTGGGAATACATGAAGGAACACGATATTCAACCTAAAAAGTTTATTATGTTTACTGATGGTTATCCTTGGGGTAGTTGGGGTGATGAAGATTATTGTGATACAATTTTTATCATCCACGGTAATAACACTATTGTTCCACCGTTTGGAGAATATGCCTATTACGAAGCTGTTAAAGAGGCAGCGTAATGGCATTAAAAAATGGCAAACCTAATCCTTTAGATTATTTCAATTTACGGAGGGTTGAGTTTGCCTGCCCTCATTTTAAATACACTTCAATAGACAGGTATAATCCAACTTTAGTCAAATCTATCGACTCATGGATACGTAAGAATCTAAATAATAGGTACTATGTGGGTCAAGGCATAACACTAGATAATACCAATACGATTGTGTATAATACACGTATTGGTTTTGAAAGTGAAAAAGAACTCAGTTTTTTCACAATTGCCTGCCCGCATCTTCAAACTAGATAATTAAAATAGTACTTTACCATAAAGGAGATAATACATGTCTGACGTACAATCTACACCAGAAGCGCAACAAGGCGCTACCGAACTTACTATCAATGATTTAAATGCACTTAAAGTAATCATCGATATTGCTAGCTCACGCGGAGCATTTAAACCAAATGAAATGGTAGCTGTTGGCCAAACTTATACTAAGTTGACAACATTTTTAGATGCAGTTGCAGCTCAACAAGCAGCTCAGCAACCAGCACCAGCCCCAGCGGCACCACAACAACCAGCAACAGCAGGTACAGTCGCTAGTGCATTAGCAGGAGCATAATATGGCCGAAATTAAACACGTCGGCCGTGTTAAAGCTACTAACAAAAAATGTTTAGTAGCTTATCGCACATTGCCCGGCGATGCATACCATTGCCTAATTGTTCCAACAGAGAACATGCCCGATATCTATCATGATGCAATTATTAACTTGGTAGAAAGTTCAGCTGGACAGGAATCCTACGAACTTGCTCAAGCAATGGATCGTACACAATTCCCGGACGGTTCACGTATGTTGCCATGGTTACATGCAAATAATCGATTGATTAAAGCACCAACAGGCGCTATTGAAATGACACCTACTCTACAGACTAGTATTTTGTTGAGTGAGTTGAATCAAATTATTGCCGAACAACGCGGTGTGCCAATCGACGAACTTGCTCTTACAGAAAGTACGAATGATAAACCAGTTGAAAAGAAACCAGAGCTGGCAATTGAACAAGCTCCTGAAAAAGTTTCAGCAACTGTCAAAACCGCACTCGTACCAGATGAACCAGAAGCCAAAGCAAAATACTATCGTAGTCAAGCAGATAAGTTAGCAAAAGAAGCTGCTAATTTTAGACGCCTAGCAGAGGAATTGGTTCCTACCAAGAAAAAAGCCACTAAATGACACCAACGGGAAGAGTTCTTCCCAAGGATGTCATAGAGCATTGGCCAGAAGTATTCGGTGAAGTACAACTGAATGTGATACCTCTCAGGTATTTGCATACGGTATTGGTCAATTTTAAAAATGGCAAAATTTGGGAAATAAAAATAACAGCACAAACTAAACGTGATGGTTGGAGTGCCTTTGAAAAGAATCTCTCAGATATTTGTAAAAATTATGAAGATTCTATTGATAATGTAGACTTTAAATTAGATACAAAATTAGTTAAAAAAGACATCGAACGTAGTACGCAAAAGTTTTTAAAGAAAAAAAAGCTATAAATATATGAATGTTAGACTGCTTAGTTTCAGCCAGCCAACCGAAGAATTTGCAAGCATGGGAATTGATGACGCCCAAGAGCTCATTGCCTATTGCGCCCGTGTATCCAATCCCTCCAATCAGCTCAACACTTCCACGTCGGAAAAACTCATACAATACCTCGTCAAACACAAGCACTGGAGCCCACTTGAAATGGTCTCAGCTTGCATTGAAATCACAACCACTAGAGATATTGCCCGACAAATCCTTAGACACAGAAGTTTCAGCTTCCAAGAGTTCAGTCAGCGATATGCTGACCCTACTCGAGACTTGTCGTTTGTACGTAGAGATGCTAGAAAGCAAGACACAAAAAATAGACAAAACAGTATAGAACTAGATGTTCATAATAACGACGAAGATCGTTTTTTAGCCTATCAATGGGAACGTATGCAAGAGTTAGTTATTAAACAAAGCCGCGATGCATATGAATGGGCTATTAGCAAAGGCATTGCCAAAGAACAAGCTCGTGCTGTATTACCCGAAGGGTTGATTGAAAGCCGGTTGTATATGAACGGTACACTACGCAGTTGGATTCATTTTATCGATTTACGTAGTGCAAATGGTACACAAAAAGAACATCAAGAAGTTGCTATTGCATGTGCCAAAGTCATTAGCGAAATATTTCCAATGTTTAATTCTATTAAAGAATAACACACTCAACTAATTTAACTCCCGCATCGGAATTACTTTCTAATGCCATAGCAAATACATCTGGGTCAGGTTGAGCTACAGCTTTACCCCATCCAGAACCGTAAGGTTTAACTCTAGAGCCTTTGGTAATTGCACCGTAAATCTTAACAGGAACACGACCTTTTAACGCAACATAAGTTCCGCCTTCGAGATCGTCATTCATCTTAATACCAGGATTGCCACTAACTACTCCGATTGCCTTATCGTCTTTTCCGCAAGAAGTAATTTCTTTTTCTCCGCCTACTGTTACTACAGTACCAACTTCATATTCATTATCAGCAAGATATTTTTCTGCTAAGTCAGCACTTTGAATACTAGTATTTGAAGCATGAATAGCACGGAATCTAGCACTAGTAGATCCAATGTCTGTAAGATCGGCAGCACCTGGATAAACTATATTGCCTAACAGTTGTAGAGTAATAATTTTTGCAGCACCAGATGTAGTTCTAAATACAATAGGAATACCATCAATGTTACTTGTGATAACAGGAGTTGTTTGTGGTTGACCAGTACCAAATGTATACTGTGGATTTGTAATAGATAAACTAGTGCCTAAATTAATTCCAGAATCTGAGAAAGTTACAAGATTTGAAAATGTACTAGGAATATCACCGCGTACATAATTGCTAGAACTTATTTCGCCTAATGCATCAGAATTTGTTGCTGTTCCCCAGAATTTATAACCAGTACTACTCCATACACCGTTAGTTTGTGTTGTAGAATTTAATGTAATACCTTGTTTAACATCTGTAAAACCAGAAGTTACACTAGTGATAGTGTTTAATGTAAAGTTTGCATTGCTAACTGTGAAAATTACGTTAGATCCATCGATGACAGATTCAATTACATTATGAGAAGTATTTGAACCTTGCTCCTGTAAACTCTTAATAGAAAACTGTGTTGTTCCACTGTTGGTACTAGTAGTGAATGGTCCAATCGGTGTAAAAGAATTTACAGGATCTCCGTTATAAACATTCAATTGTTTATTAGTAGTATCAAACCAAAAATCACCAATACTCAATCCACTAGGTGGTTGATTAAATGGTGTAGATTCTGCACTACCTGCTGTACGGAATCTGCTACCATCATAAAATCTTAATTTATTTTTAGTAGTATCAAACCAAATTTGACCAGCTAATGGGTTAGTTGGTTGAGTTCCATTTGCAAAATTTTCTAGCAAATAGATAAAATTTTCATTTTGTGCTTGGCCGTAACCTGCGTAGTTCTTACCGATTAAAGTAATATCAAGTGAATTATCAATGGTGCCCGGAGCTACAGTTAGCCCGTTTCCGATTGGTTTTCCATTGTAATGATTTATTGTGTATGACATTCTGATCTTTCCTTATTCTAGTATTTATTTAGGCTGTGATTCTACCCAAGTGCTGAATGCTGCTAACTGATCTGCATCGTAGCCGTATAACTCTGGATATAAACTAAGCCATACTGACGAAAGCTCAGGTACAAGAGCTTTAAATCTGATAGTTGCTCTACCCGTTTTTTCAAGTTTAAATGTTGTAGGAGCACCATTTGTTGTTTTAGTCTTATAAGCATCAGTTGCAGCACCATTGATACTCATAGGAAAATCTAATTTTTGTAAATTTTTAATTTCAATTTGTGTAATATCGTTCCAAACTTTTCCGTCTTGATCGACAACACTTGGTACTAATGTTACAGTATTATCAACACCTACTATAGCATTTTTCTTATTATCTAAGTAAGTGTTAGGGCCAAACTCTACCATCATTTTTCTAACTTTTAGTGTATTATCTGGCATCCAAAAAGATAAATGACTAGGATTTAAAATACTTTCAGCTATTGCATCGTGCATTTCTTTAGTCATAGTTCCAATATAGTGATTTTCAATACTTCTATCATTATGAACAATATCTGCAAATGGTGCTAGTGCTCCGTACAATCCTATGATTAGTCGTGTTACTGTTGAAAAACTTACTGAATAAGTTTTATCTGCTGTCCATCCTGTTGATACTGTTGTTAATCCTGCATCAGGTGCCGTTGTCATACTATGTTCCTTGTTAATTTATTGTATACGTTATCGCAATGATTACACTCTGTTCCGCATACTGTTTTACAATTATTAGTTAGTTGATTAAAACCCTGCTCTGTAATTTCATTTATCAATATATTTGCAAGACCAAAATTACCAGTAGTACTTAATAAATCTCCAAACTGAATATTTCCACTACCTTTTTGATATGCATCGATAACTTTATACCAACGCATTATTGGAAATCCTCTACCTGCAATTTTAATAGTATCTACCATGTCTCCAAATTTGTCTAAATCATTGGGAAATGTAAAAGCTGTTTTTAACCATTCGGATGGTTTATCATTAAAATATTTTACACATCCAAGTGTATTATGTACCTTAGTAGTTATGTCACGTTTATCTTGAAATTTAACTTGGCTAATAATAAGGTCGTCCCATTGTTTCCATTTGCAATCTACAATACAACCTTCGTTAACTAACATAGTAATTTTAATATTATGCTGTTTAGCATAGTCACTCATTTTTTTAAGTGTATCTAAATCTCGATTCAAACTACGGTCAACTATTATACTAGTAACTTGTAAAACTTCATGCATAAAAATAAAATCTTTAAGTGTACGCACTAGATTGTTTACACTATTTTTTAAAATTAAATCTGGCTTGTGTTGGCGAAAATCATTAATGATACCAGCTCTTAGCAAATATGTATTATTAAGAGTTACAATGTCAGCATCGATATCTTTTACATGAGCAATTAAATCTGGAACTTGTTCGTAAAACTCATTACTATAAACGCTTGGGTTCACTAAGTAGTGTAGTTTAATTCCGTATTTTTCTCTGATAGCATATAGCTCGGTGAACATTTCTTTATTACCAAATATAGTTCTTGCACTACCAAATTTATTGTCGCTGAAATATACATCAGTAATTGATGTTATATCCAGGTCAGGAAGTGCATCGAGCATACCTGGAGTGTAAGGAACGCTAAATTTACGGATTATAGACATTGTTTGTTCTGCTTCCAATTCCAATCCAGCCAGCTGTAATACTAGTTCCGTGATACCAGTGATCTCCAGATATAGTTAGATAAATGGTAAAAAATCCATAATAATAACTATTTCTATCGTAAGAAGAAGGAGTTACTGATACACTCCATTGTGCTGGAGATAATCCGTAATAGCTAATACGTGCATCATATATATTTGATAAGCTAGCCATGACATTTAAATCATAATTGCCTTTCCAGCGAAGATTATTTGAATCATTACTTAAACCAAGATAGCTACCAAGGTCTACAGTAAATGTAACCGTACCAGTAGTACCGTATTCGCTCAATGTTGCATTAGTTATAGTAGTACCCCACCCTGATCCAAATCCGCTAGTTGTACTTGAACTTGAACTAGAATATGCTGTATACAAATCTATAGATCCAACAATAGTTTGTACTATATTTTGTAATTGTGCCTGCGGGCTAGCAATTTGACGAGGTATCGAAGGAGTATTTGATAAATCATTATAATCTCCAGTAGCAGCAACTCTAGCAAGAGTATTACCAAAATTTACATCAGTAAGAATCTTTGCCCATGGACTCCAAGTAGTACCTGTATCTCTGCGACTACGTATAAAGTTGTCTGAATGAGCACCAGTTGAACCACTCCAGCCAACTAATAGTTCTCCGCCACCACCACCGCCTAAGGTAATTAAATTACCGTATGTAGTCGGATAGCCTGGATTATTATAAACTCCACGTAGTGTTAATTCGTTACGAGGTTCGTAGGTTGAATTATCTTCTGGCCCAATGACTCCCGAAGTATTGAGAACATTGGCTGAACCAGCATTACCAGATACGTTACCTGTAACATTACCTGTAACATCACCAATTACAGCTCCGCGATGTGTTCCGTAACTATCACCTTGTAATGTGCCACTAAATGTTGTAGCTGTTAATGTACCATTTTGTACATTAAATGACAATCCTGTATTGTAAATTGATTCATTTTGTCCTGGAAATGCAGTGCCAACTTCACTTGCACCTAATAGATAGTAAGTGCCAACGCCGGCTGTTTGATTTAAAAACAAGTGTGCTGCATTTACAGAATTAGAAGCTGTATCTGCATTGCCAAATAAATTACCAGTTACATTGCCTGTAACATTGCCAGTATGCAAACCAGTAGTATTACCTGTTACGTTACCTGTAACATTTCCAGTTAAATTGCCTGTAACATTACCAACTACGTTTCCTTGGAAATGATCTGTAGCTGTATGCACAGCGCCTGTAACATTACCAGCAACATTGCCAGTTACATTACCAGTTACATTTCCTGTTACATTACCTACAATATTTGCAGAAGTATAACCTATTTGATTCGTAGAAGAATTAAAAACTTGTGTATTGTTAGAACCGTACAGACTACCAGTTACATTTCCTGTAACATTGCCAGTATGCAAACCAGTAGTATTACCAGTTACATTACCAGCAACATTGCCAGTTACATTACCAGTTACATTACCAACTACATTTCCTTGGAAATGATCAGTAGCTGTATGTACAGCACCAGTTACATTACCAGCAACATTGCCAGTTACATTACCAGTTACATTACCAACTACATTTCCTTGGAAATGATCAGTAGCAATATGAACGCTACCTGTAATATTACCAGCAACATTGCCAGTTACACTACCAGTTAACGGTCCAGTAAATGATCCAAAAATTGGAGCTCCATTAAATCCAAAAGTTCCTGCATTATAATTAAACCACAATATGTTGTTTGATGAATAAAGATCTCCATTTAAAGATCCAAAAGTTGGACCGTAATGAATTCCAGTAGTTTCTCCGCTAATATTAATGTTCCAAGTGACTGTATTATTATCGTTAAAAACAAAGTTTGTAGGTTTATCTGGGATATTTGCCCAGTGTACTAACAAAGCTAAATCAGCTGTTACAGCTGAGGTAGCTGAGTTAGCATGATCTGCATTAGTAGCCGTAGTCGCATTACCGTAAAAGTTAGGAGCGGTTACGGCATTAGCTGAAATATTCGCACTTGAAATATTGTTAACATTAATGTTTCCAGATCCATCTCTAACAACAATAGTATTGATTGTTGGTAATCCTGGAGCTCCAACACTTGCTTGTCTATAATATCCACTTACATTTAATAAATTTGATTGAGCTGCTGTACCGGTAAATGTGTTTGCATATACTGTTCCAAATTGTAATGAATTGCTTCCTAAATTTGAACTACTCAATCCTGTTGGTAAAATATTTCCGCCAATAATTTGTATAGCCCCGGCATTATTTTGTAAGGTTAGTGTATTACTATCGGGAGCATAAACTGTAGGACCATATTGACTATTTGATAAAGTCAAAACTGGTAATGTTGTACCAATAACAATACCTTCATCTGGGAATTTAGTCAGTGTAGGAAATACTGTATCTACTAAAGGTGCATAAAAACTTGGAAGATTATTTCCAAGTTTATTAGCATTTGTAATAGTACCGTGATATTCATAAGAATTGTTTATTGTTACACCTGAATAGATTATAGGAAATCCAGGTATTGCAGGACTAGGAGTAAAATCAGCATCTGCGTTTACAATGAATAAAGTTGTACCGTTAACTACAGCTCGTTGTACAGCATGAGCATGGCTTGGTATAGCATTATCTGTTATTGCAACACTTTGCATTTGTGTTGCCGCGAATCCAGTAACACTTTGTGGGCCAACCATTGTATAGTTAGATCCATTATAAACATTTAACTGATTGTTAGTGGTATCATACCACATATCACCCAGTGTTGCACTTACTGGTTGTGTACTACTAACATTGTTAATTGCTATGGTTTTCCATAACTTGTTTGTTTCGTCAAAATAAACATTTAATTTTAAATTTGTAGGAGTAGAGTCAAACCACACTTGCCCTAAAATAGGTCTTGGAGGAGGATTTTGATAAGCAAAATGTTCAAGTAACCATACTAAGTCATCATTCAATGCCTGACCGTAGCCAGAATGATTCTTACCAACTAGAGTAATATCTAGTGAGTTATCGACTGTCCCGTCAACAACCGTAGCAAGCGGTTGTTTATTATATCGGGTTATTGAATATGCCATCTTTATCGCTCCGTATATCTTTTATTTGTTTTCATCTTACCAACTAGTACTACTTAATGGTGATCTCTTCCATAAATTTTCAGCAATACAAACATAAATCCAATTTGAATCCCATACTATTTGTCCTGGATGGCCTGTACTAGTCGATGTTGGAGGAACCGTAGTGTCACTAAGTCCGCCGTATGTAACTGTATTTCTTATTCTAAATGTACCATTAACGTCTAAAGTTGCTGTTGGTAAGTTTGTATAAATTCCAGTAAACTGTTGTTGAGCGTCGATAAAAAATGCAGACTGATTAGAAGAACTTGTGTTTCTTAAATTTATATCAAAATTTTGATTGTCTGTTGTTGATTTAATTTGGAATGTTACTGGTCCTGAATACTCAGGTTGAACGCTAATTTCTATATTGCCGCTTGGGCCTAGTACTAGTTGCTTGTTAGCTTTAATATACAAACCGCCTAAGCCACTAGAATCAGTATCAATAATACTATTTCCTGTTGTTTGTACAAAAGAAGAGGATGTATAATTATTAACTCCGTCAGTTAAAGACTCTGCCGTATTTGCAGGAACATCAAACATAATACCTGGATACGAACTTACATTAAATCCTGGAACTAGACTGGTTGGATATGTATTTTCTAAACCTTGATTAGATTGTGGGACAAATGAATCTTTAGAAAATACACCAAGTAATTGAGAATTAACTCGTAGTTCTACTACTACATGATTCAAACTATTAACATCTAAAACATCTAAAACATTAAAACCAGAAGCTTTTTGATTAGCTGTATAAATGGGTCCTGCAAGTATTGGTCCTGAATTCGAACCATCGCTAAAGAATAATTGCTGATTTGTACTATCAACCCAAAAGTCACCTGCTGACAAACTACTAGGAGGTGTTGTGCTTACTGTTGTACCTCCAGCAACATTAAACGATTGTGAATCGCTGTCATATACTTTTAATTTTTTTGTAGATGTGTCAAACCATAACTGACCCATTAATGGATTATTAGGTTGTGTAGTATTTGCAAAATTTTCTAATAGATGAACAAAATTATCATTTAAAGATAAACCGTATGCAGTGGCATTTTTACCTATTAAGGTTAAATCTGTTGTTAGCTGATCAACGGTTCCATCTAGAACCGATGTTAATTGTGTTCCATCAGTTTTAATTATTGGGTATGCCATTATATGTTAGCTCCGGTATAGATGATGTAGTTAATAGCAAGATATGGATTCATCACATTCACTGCTTGTCCTGTAACTGTTGCTCCAGTAGAAGAATCAACAACCGGTCCAGCAGATGGTAAACCTCGTGTTAGGCCGGTTGTACTGGCCAAACCATGTCCAATTACTGTTGGATTGCCATCCGGTGTACTTGTAGTATCACCAACTGCATAGTATTGAATACCTTTAGGACTATTTAAGTTATGAGTATGCTGTGGAAGCTGACTTGTCGATAGTGCAACACTTGAACGTCCTGGGCCAGTTAAACTGTCTGATCCTGCTCCAAGGTTATCTGCGGTAGTTTCACTAACTCTGTTTGCCGCACTGCCTACTGTATAGACGCTAGATGATCCACCGCTTGCTGGAACTTTGATATTATTATTCATATTATCAAGTCCAAGTGGGAAACGTCCTCTTAAATCAGGTAACTTAAATGTACCAGCACCTAATAATCCTGCACTAGATCCGTTACTGTAGGTATATCCAATTAATTTATACAAATCTGTATAGATACTTTGCAATACTTCACTACCATCACATAATAAGAAACCGGCCGGAACAGCTGAAGCAGGGCCTGCAAATGGTAATATACAACCAATTGGAACCAATGGAACATGTTTAAAAAATGTTTGTTTGGTCATTTGAGCAAGTGACTGTGTTCCTTGCTTATATACTAATAATGTGTCTGGAAAAGATGAATTAAGAGTACTAGAATCACTTGATACTTGTTGATTTGTAATAAAATTTGTACTGATTACAGTATTAAAAGTAGCTGTACCGTCTAGACTTGCTCCATTAAATGAAACAGAATTACTTGTAACATCGCCTGTTAATTTAAAAATAGTAGGATTAGCTAGTTGTGTCGCACTACCGTCAACGGCACCAGTTACATATCCTGCAAATGTTCCACTAAAATTTCCTACAAAATTTTGAGCGTAGATATTTCTAAATTTTAATGTACTACTACCAATATCATATACTTGTGTGGCCGTTGGAAGTAGTGCTGATCCAGAAGTTGGAGTACCATTTGAATTCCAATTAATATATAATTGACCGCCAATATAAGTATCGTCGTTTAAATTACTTACACCTGTTACTGTCGACGATCCTGTAATTGTTTGATTGCCACCAATGTCAATATTTCCACTAACTTTTACATTACCTATTACATCTAACGCGGCAGATGCAGAAGGACTTGGATTGTTTATACCCACTTGTCCGTTAGCATTTACTTGAATAACTGTATTTGTAGTATTTGTAGAATCAGTTAAAACAAAAGATATGTTATTATTAGGGTTACTAGAAACTAACTGTGTCGATACACCAGTTGTTTTGATTTGAAAACTCAAATCACTACCAAGTTTTATACCATCGTTAACTTGAATATTTAAAGGACTGTTACTGGTACTAGCAACATCTCCTCTTAAAAAATTTGTTGAAGCAATTACTTTATTATTAACAAGCAATCCGTTTGCCGATTGTGCTGTTCCCCATAGACCTGCACTAGCACCTAATGCAGGATCTGTACCGTCGCTGAATAAATTTACACCTTTCTTTATAGATGCAAAACCATTTAAACTTGTTTTAGGAATAAAACTATCTTGGCTTACTATTGCAACTCTACTACCAGATGCATAAAATGTAACAACAAAATGAGGTTGATTACCAGTGTCAATAATTTCTTCTGCAACCGGACCTGTTGAAGATCCTGAACTAAATTGCGGACCTACCAAAATCCAACTTGATCCAGAATATACATATAACTGACTAGTAGCGGTGTTAACCCAAATATCTCCGCTAACTGGACTTAAAATATCTGAACTACTACTGGCTTTTTTAATTGCACCTGCTGGATTCCATGTCCCGCCATCATATACTTTTAAAAGACTATTGGCATTATCATACCATAGTTGTCCTTGTACAGGATTTGAAGGAGGTGTTGGATTGGCAAAATTTTCTAATATATGTAAAAAATCTGTTGCAATTAGTTGACCATAACCGCTATTATAGTTTTTACCTACAAATGTTATACTGGTACTGGTAGAATCAATTTTTTGATCTTCTACAGTAATAGGAGGCTTATTTGGATTGTTTAACTCAGTATATTGAATTTTATAAGACATCGATTATACTCCTACTAGGCCAGTTAGACTTTGAATACGTACTGTATAATCAATTTGAATCAAACGATTTAAACTTTTTAGTACCGGATGGAATACAACGTGAGTTAATAACAAACTTTGTCCAGTACTACTATAACTTTGTAAACCTAATTCATCGAATACATAAGTGTTAACACCGTCGCTGTTTGTATCATAAGCAGCTTGACCGCTAGGCTCTCCGTAATCTAATAAACAAGTACAAAAAATATCAGTATAATTTTGACCAGTTACGTGGCGTACTTCAGTAAAATTACGTGTTGGATCCACATTGGTACTTGAACTAGGATCAATTACCTTGCTATAAGTTTGATTATAAAGACTAGCATTAGTTCCACTGCTATTTGGAGTTAGATATGTAATAATTCCTGTAGGGTCAATACTAGTTCCGCCGTTACCAAATGCAATATTATATACAAAGCCGTTTCCGCTGTTAGTCATAGCTTCAACAATAGCTATACTCATATTTTCATAATGAATAGCATTACGTTTGTTGATGTAAATTTCGTTAGAAATTGGGTCATAAATTTTAATATGACCTTCTATATGAATCCCTGTTGCGTCTTTAGTCTGCATATCTATCTCTCTTTATCTTATATTTATCAACGGATATAATCTGGTAGTTTAATCCCGTTTTAGGCATTATTTCTTGTTTTTATGGTAACAAAGTTGTAGTCTCGAGACGAAGCTTTGTTAGTAAAGACGTAAGTTCCTGTTCCAGCTACAAATGTTACCCAATCAGTTAAGGTTGGATTCAAATTAGTTGTACCCAATAACACTGGATCAGATCCACTGCCCATTATGTAAGTGTATACATATCCGTTATCGTTATCGTTGATAATAATCATACCACTAAAACTTGTAAAAGTAACAGTATCGTTTGTATTCAAAGTTATTACACCTGCGGCACTAGCATCGATATTAACATTATTGTTTGTAGGCGGTAAAGATAGCATACCTCCTGATTTAAACGACCAGTTTGTTATGGCGCCATCTGCTGTAATGGCTACTTCAGTATTGTCATGCAAGTAAACTTCTGCGAAATTAGGAGATGAGGTATTAGTAAAGATATCAATTATATTAGTATCAGAAGTCATCGCCCCGTTAGCTAATTTTAAAGATCCGTCAATTCCGCTCAAACTAGTTGTAAACAAGGTGCTAGTACCGTGTTTGATATTAACACTGCCGTTTGTTGTACCAATGTCCATATTTCTAGATACATTGTTTTCACTAGATCCTCCAGAGCTAGCTAACAACGATACGGTTGCTGTACCAGGGGAAGCAAACGATGCATCTATAGAAAACACAGATAACCCAGCTGTGTTATTGAAATTCAAAACAGAATTATAAGATCCTGAAGTAGCAGAAGTTTGTATTGAGATTGATTCTTTAACTAATACATTTTCATCAATTTCAACTGTAGAATTTCCAGTGGAAGTTATTGTACTACCAGTAAATACAAAATTTCCAATAGAAGGAATACTAGGTGTATGCGATAGATCTCTATAGTCCCCACTAGTTGCAACTGTAGAAAGTGTTGGAGTTCCAGACAAATCACTGTAACTACCGCTAGTTGCTACTGTTGCAAGAGACGGTTTGTTAGTTAAACTATTATAATTTCCATTGAATGCAGATGAGCTTAATTGATAAACACTTAGATCTGGCTTACCAGTTAAATCTGCATAGGCTCCGCTGAACAATGATGGCTTACCAGTTAGATCTGAATATGCACCACTAAACAATGATGGCTTACCAGTTAGATCTGAATAAGCACCGCTGAATAATGATGGCTTATTAGATAAATCGTTGTAACTACCGCTAGTTGCCACTGTAGAAAGTGATGGTTTATTTGACAAATCATTGTAACTACCACTAGTTGCTACTGAAGCAAGTGTTGGTTTATTTAAAATTCTAGAAATTCCAGAACTAGAATTCCAGTCACTATTAACTTGTGCGGCTGGAATTGTAGGTAAATTCAATAAATCGTTATAGCTGCCACTAGTAGCCACAGCAGCAAATACAGGTTTATTCAATAGACTTTGATAACTTCCAGTAGTTGCTACAGCACTAAGTACCGGTGCACCTGTAAGTTTAGAATAAGCTAAACTAGTAATCCAAATTGGATTACTATACTGACCCGATGCTACTAGTAAATTATCTACGGTGATAGGCGATGCTGTCCAACTTAAAGATAATCCGTCAGTAGTTAACAAACCATTTTGAAAGTTTGTTTGCGGAGGTAATGTAAGTCCGGTTAAGGAAGTTACTTTTGTATACAAGTCTGTAAAATTATCATTTATTTTGACTGAGGCAACACGCAATGTGTCGCCGGTGCCGTCATTAACTGAATTTCCATAATTTAAAATTTGTTGTGTCATTTTTTTTATCCTTTGTCTAATGTTACATTACCGCTGTCGAATGTTACTTTAGAACTATCTATAGTTAGTTTTCTGTTGTTGTTAAATCCAGTATACCATATACCCGGAGTGGCCTTAAGGAAAGATGCAATATTACTTACATCATTCAATATATTAACAGGATTAGCAGAATGGTCGCCGTCCCACGACTGGCCGCTCTTTCTAATTATCGTAATTTGAGTACCTTGTGTAACTACGTTTGCCAATGTTATTACTGATCCTGCTGTAGTTACATTAGAAACAACAAATTCTTTAGCAAACTTTTCATCGCCGTCTTTAATTGTACCAACTGGATCTGTATCAGAGATAGGAATTGTTGGACTGTAAGGAGCTAAAGTAGGATTGTAATGAACATAATCATATTTTTTCAATCTTCTTAAGTCATCCTGTCCGCCTACAAATACTTCAAATAATGAATTATAGTCTGTAAAAGTAGGATCTAATGTAAATCCAAGGTCTAGATTGAATGTTGTAGTTACTCCATCTGAAATAATTGGCCTCACATCGGTAATATCACTGTACGGGATAGTAGAATCTGTACCAATATCTTGTACACTTGTTCCTACATTACTATAAGATCTAACACCAGTTCCTAAAGTTCCCCTACGTAACTGACTTAATATATTAAGATCTTTCTTAAAATATTCGATACGTTCACCGGCAATTTCTATCACACCTGGTTTGTTAGTTGAAGGGTTTGGTGTTGTTAAAACTGTTCCATCTTTAACTACAATTTGTGTGTCATACCAATTTAGCTCTTGTGCCAATAGTGTATGTCGGTTGAGTGCCAGTCTCTTATAAACAGTTCTGTTCAACATGTCTTTAAACTGCATGTATGAAATTCCAGGTTGTGGTACATTGTTGTTAAACAATAACACTGAAATCTTATCAGTTGGGGCAGGTGGAACTGTTAATTGCACACTTTGGTGATTTGATAGCATCTGATAATCAATTAACGGAGTTAACAAACGTCCGTTTTGAATAATCCAAGCATATTCTTCGTCAGGTACAGTATGATTTAAATTGATAATTCCACGTGTTGCATCTTGATAACGATAATAATCAACAGATCCTGGTATCGAAGATACTAATGAAGAAATATTAACTGTAGTTCTTTCAAGATCTAATATATCATGATTATAAGATGTTAATACTTGAATTTTATGACTGCTATCATAAGAATTATTTAATGTTAAATCTCCAGTTGTAGAATCATAAGAATACTCTGCATTGGTTCTAATACTAACAACTAATTGTTTTCCTATATTCTTATCACGTATTTTTTTACGCAACGTCACTGTAAGGCCAGTTAGGTCAACAACATATTCTTTATTCAAAGCTATTAACTTTTTATCAATATACACCCTAACATCTGAATACTGAACAGCATTTAAAGTAAACTGGTCAGCTGAAATAGTATAAGCAAGCGTATCAGATGTTATTGTAAAATAACTATTAGCAGGAGCTTCCAATACAGTATTGTCAACTATTACAATCATATTTGATTCTGCAGGTAAACCAACACCAACAGGATTATCTAATTTAAATGTATTCTGAGGTATTGCATACAACGGTAATAACTCAGTTTGCGTAACTGCAACCGTTTGAATAGCACTTGCTACGATAATATAGTTTATTACAGATCCTGCTGCAGGAGTTACACTAAAACGCAAACCAATCATACCGCCTAACGAGTATGTATTGTCTGTTTTAAACAATATAGGATTTACTAATACACCATTTAAATAAATTACAGATGAAACAGTATCCAGCCATTTAGCTCTGGTGATAAATTCTGATGTAATTCCATCACAAATAAAATAATCACCGTCTAAAATATTTTGACCATTAATACCAATAGTAAAAATACTAATAATTTTATTAGCTGCAGGTGGTTGAACAAAAACAATTCTGTTCTGATTAAATGAAACATTATAATCCACACCCGCTACTTTAATTACATTATCAACTTTTACTACAATCGCACCTGGATTGTTTAATAATTGACTGTATGCAAATGTTAATAAGCTACCATCGCCAACATAGTTGTCAATTTTAACTTTTGCTCCAGCATTGTATGTTTGATCGTATACTTTAATAGCCAATGTATCAACTACTTGTCCTGGCATTACTTCTTCTGGAGCAGGACTAGATGTTGGTGTTACTAATCCGTCACCATCAATGATAATATCATCTGCTAAAATACCAGTTGCTGTAGTATAAGCTAAATCGCCGCCAGTAATCGATGTATCATAATCTTGATCAGCAGGTGCAACTGATCCATCACTAGATGCTTGACGAATAACAAATTCATCACCAACAGTCACTGGATAACTATCAGATATTGTCACAACTGTATTTGCTGTAGAAGAATTAACCACTTGTCTAATTGTAGCAGTTGCTGTAGCGGTTTCAATACCTTGTTCAAATGTAATAGTTGGATTATTTAAATATCCACTACCTGGATTTGCTAATACAACAGAGTCCACACCATAAACTAAAGTAATTGTTGCATTTTGACCAGTGCCTCCCATTAATGATTGGCTGGCTTCATCAACTCCACCTTCATATATTGTTGAAGACAATATTTGTAATTCATCAATTGGTCCAATTTCTGTAAAGCTGGCTGTTCTTGTTACTTGTAAAATAACAGCACTCGAACCAGTAATAGTAGTCGAAGCGGTAGTTAATTTACGATTTAATGTCCAGAAACTGCCATTGCCAGTTCCATGACTAGACGGATCAAGGCCTGTAATGTATGTTATATCAACGCTAGAAACTGTACCAACTACAAATGTTTGCGATAACACCGTGGTGTTTTCATAAGAAACAGAATGGTCAGTAACATCAGTAACTATATATTTTCCGTTAAATCCATTAGGAAATCCAGATACTTCTGTATACTGGCCTAATGCAAATGGTATACTAGCACGAGTTGCAAATGTGATAGTTGCGATTGTTCCATCGCCACGGATTCCTGTGCTGATTAATGAATCAAATTGTGCAATTCCTGATCCGGTTAAAATCATTCCTGGATAAATTTCGCCAGAAGTTATAGTTCCTACAACTAGTGTTGAATTAACTATAGAAGAATTGATCATTGTTACATTAGCAGGACCATACTGTGGAGTTGCTACTAGTATGTCGCCAACAGTATAGCCAGTTCCGAGATTGTTTCCGTTATAAGATACATCAACAGCTTTCATTATTGGTGTTGCTGATGCTGTATAACTTGGAGCATTGAGATCAGAATCGCTAAATGTTATTGCAGGCAACTGAGTATAACGACCCGGACTAGTAACAGTAACTGAAAATACCGGGAACGGTGTTTGCATTTTTGCCTTAGAATTTTTCTGATCCACTGTTCCAAATTTTGGATCGTCTAATCTTACAGGACTTGTTTTTCCAGTGATAACAATTTCTGCTCCAATTGCAGGAACATAAGATAATAATACTACTGTACCGTCGTTATTTACTACCATATCGATTGTATCTTTTAGTAGTTTAGTAAACTGTATCGAATTGCCATTAACAATTGGATAATAATTATTAATTTGTGCAGGATCCTTAAAGATTACAGAATTTAAAATTAAACTTACAGTACCAATTGTAGTTGAAGGTGCTTGCAACAAACTTGTAAAACTTACAAAATTAAATGATGCATTGGTGACTTTATAAATGCCGTTGTAAGAATTTGGAATAAATCCTGTTACAATAATAGTAGTACCAGATTCAAATGGAACATATTTTTGAGTGTCAAACGTTATTGTAACTGTGTGACCGTCACCACTAATATTGTTTGCATTTAAAGTAGTAGAAGAATCTGGTGTTCCTAATGTAATTGTATTTGTATTAGTGTCAATATTTTCAACTACCGTATCGTATGCAAATACTGATACAGCATCTGAAGTAACAACATCTCCTAAATTAATTCCATCAACGCTATTTAAAGTAAGTTTATTACTACCAGCATAGTTATATGTAAATGTTAATACGCCTGTTGGTGTACTATCAGGAGCTTTACTCAAAGTTAATGTTTTATTAGTATAATCAACATACGTCACTGTTTGTCCGCTAGTAAAACCTGTTCCAACAACAGCCATTCCTATTAAAATTCCAGTAGCGTCGGAAACAGTAAGTGTAGTATAGTAACTTCCTACTGGGTTGTACGTAGTTGTAGGTCCTGCAGCTGTTTTTGTAACTACTGATGTTACAACTACGGTAGTAGCTAAAATATTATACTCAAATTTAATTTGATTAGAGTTCAGTGCAGATATGGTTGTTCTATCTTCAGTACTTGCAGCATGATATACGTTTATTTCAGTACCAGGATTCAATTGATAAGGTAGTGTAAAAGATCTAAGTTGATCTGCAGTAGCTGTAACAAAATAGTCAGTATAATTACTATCAAAATTATCCCAAGTATCAGTTCCAAATGGGTTTGAATCCCAACCGTGAATACTATTAAATCCTAAACCATTAACTTGTACGCCACCATAATCAGTTCCAGTTAATAACTGTGTAAGATCTTTTCCTAGTTGGCCACTTGTTGGATTATAGTAATATTGAATGCGGTCAACAGCATTTAATAAAGATTGATTTATCTTATATGTAACAACTATAATACTCTGATTAGACGGAGGTGTTAAAAAAGTAATAACTCCAGTGTAATGTGTATAGCCGTTATATTTTGCTTTAATAACAGAAAGTTTATAATTTTCTCTAAGTGCAGGTATGCCATTGATAGTAACTGTATTTTGACCAATACGTGTATCAGGAGCCCAAGTCAACGCCCATTGCAATCTGCTACCAGAACCAGTGAACGTTTGTGTTTTTTGTAATACTGTATTATAATACGTATAGTCAGTTCTATCAAATTTTATTCCAATTAACGAACCACGAACTACACCTTTACCAATAACAGCAATTACCCTGGCTGATATTCCTATTGGGCCAAGTCCTCCTGAAATAGTAACTGTTGGGGTAGACAAGTATCCTGTTCCAGGATTAGTTAATACTATTCTACTTACAGCACCATTAACTATAAATGCCTGAGCTGTTGCACCAGAACCACTTTCGCTAGTTATAATAACTTGTGGAGGAGTTATATAATTAGAACCTCCGCTGATAATAACAAGATCTGTAACAACAAATCCTAAATTATCATTCCAGAATTTCCAAGGATAAGTTTGTATAACAGAGTTATTAGAAGATACACCAGTTCCGTCAAATATAGTATCAACTGGTACAACTTTGTTATTTGAATAAACAGGTTGTAAATCAAAATCAGTAATGGCACTTTGTCCAACTTCTAAACCTGTGTAGTTGCTAATATATTCTCTTAATTTTGTTCTGTATGGTTTAACTTCTGAAACATAATCTTCAAAGTTAGCAATATTATCAACAGGGTAGTTTACTGGTTGATCTAACTTACCTACATTATGTGTTGCACGAACAAAACTAGTTTTAAATGCCCAATCAATATATACTTGTTCACTATGTGCATAGTGTATTGCAGCAATGAACAAGTCTAAATAGTTTTGTTTTAAATTACCAATAAAGATATTTTCTTTAATTGTATTAAGAATAATTCTTAATTCTGTACTAGCAACAACATCAAAACTTCCGCCATCAAATATGTCGCTGTCATAACCAATATTAGTAGATTCAAAGTTGTAAAGTTTAGTACTTAATTGTATTGTACCATTCTGTATACCTACTATGTTATAACTTTGAGTCCAATCAACACTGGTCGAATTTGCATATTTTTCTAGTAACAACCAACCGCCTGCATTTACTGTACGAACTTTTACTAGTTCGCCTATTTTAGATTGAAGAGTGTTTAACCCTACAAATGTATCCACAGCATGATCTGGAGCACTATACTGACTATACCCAGTTGCATACCAATCAACATAATTCCAATAATTTCTCACATCATATGCTTGTGTAAGTATACGTGACCATATCTTAGATGTAGTATCGTATGCATAGATACTCCAATTATTGTTGGCAACACTATCGCTTTTTACTAACACACAATAAGTTCTTACTGTTAATGTTGTATTACTAATATCGTAGCCAAAGCCTCCGCTGACTACTGACACATTAGTAATTTGTCCTAGGCTATTAATTGTTGTTTTAAGTACAGCATTTTTTCCCGGACTATCGATAGTTACTGTAGGTGCAATTAAATAACCGCTACCTGCAAAAGTAATATCTATACTTGTAATTGTACCGTTAGTAATTACAGGATTTAAAATTGCTTTTCTAAATGATGTAATATTCAAATATGGTAACTCTGCATCAGTGTCAAGAGTATTATCATATAGACCTGATATCACTGTTGGAGGAGTATCGTAGCTTTCTAAAGCACTAATATTATAGTTTTCACTAATTTGATTTAAAATCAATGTTCTGTTTGTACGTTCTACAAACTCTTTAAGAGCTTCAATACGATTTACAAACATACTTTGACGTGGACGATTCTCTACACCATATCGTAGTTTAGGAGGCTGAGTCAAATCTGGAACACCACGTCCTGCCGAATCAACACCGCATAAACTATCAAACCATTTTTGTTCTAATGTCAACGGTAAATCCACAATAGGATCGTTACTAATTAATTTCCATTGACTATGAATATTCTGATCTGTTTTATTTGTTAACCAATACTCTACCGCTAGTACTACATCTTTATCTTTCAAATACTGACGAGTATTAGTTAAACTAAATGAATCCGGACCTAACAAAGACAAGTAAGAATAACTTTGTCCGCGAGGGTTAGCAATTAAACTGGCAACATCCAATGCTGTAATATTACGTCCCGGTACATGCGGAACTACTGATTTATTTTTAACCCAGAAATAATAAGTCTTAACAAATGCTTTAGTAAGATTATTATATTGCTGTCTTACGCTGTATACATTATTGCCATATAAACTTGTACCGCTTATACCTAAAGCAAGTCCAGCAGGAGTATCTGCTTGTGCATCCCACTGAGCTGGCAATAATTTTGATTCAACCCATTCGTAAATATCTATACTTGCACCTGGGGCTAGTTTGTTCCAACTATTATTTCTATAATTTACATCATCAAAATAAGATTCAACAAACTTGGCGGTACTTAAATTCCACCATAACTGACCAATTTGATTCTTTGACCAGTAACTTGAGTTATCTGCATTAACATTAACAGATCCTGGATTATCAGAATACACCGCAGGATCATAGAAAGATTTATATTTTATTTCTTCATCTGCAACGCCTGCAATTTTTCCTTGCAATGGATCAATAGTATCTAAGTAAGATACAAGTGTTCCAAGATTTTTATTATATAAGAATGCTTTCTTAACTCGGCTAACAATTGGAATCAAACTAGATGTCTTATCAAGAGTCCAGCTGTATTTGTCAGACGGTTTAACGTAACTATAAACTTGTCCAGATTGAATATGTGTCTGGTCAGTTGCATAAGGTGCACCGACTACTACCGTATTATCGCCTGCAGAGAATCCAATTCCATATCCATCAGAACTTGTGTCTGCACTTTGCAAACTTTCACTAAACACCCACTTGTCTCCATACATATCATATATGTCAACTCGTCCACTACCTATTTGTGTTTGGACAAATAGTGTAGAATTTTTATCATAGGTGCTAGGTGTAGTTGCCTGAGAAGTTGTATCGCTAAGATATGGATTATCTTGATTATTTTCTAATGTTTTAGCATAAGAATCAAACGTTGTTGTTATAGAAGCATTGCCACTTTGACTATAAACAGCAATAGTTTTGCCTCCATTCATAAACGCAACCTTGTTTCCAAAGTGTCCTTGAATTTCTGAATAATGATCTACTAGTGTTTGATATGGAGTTGGGCCATATTCAGCTCCGTTAAATTTATAAACATTAACAGTTCCATTTTGTGTACCATCTCCAACAACAATATATACTCCGTCATCTGAAACACTTAAACTTGTTCCAAAAGAAACATCAGTACCTGAAATTGGCTGTAAAGTAATTCCATTTTTAAAGATTTGTACAATACCATTTCCGTTGCCATCTTCTGTACTAATAGCAATGATTGAATTATCAGCACTTACTTGAATATTTCTTCCAAAATTATCCCCAACAGTAGTACCTGCAAGGAAAGAGTTATATCCCCAATCTATAGTTTTAAACGTTATTGTACCATCTGGGGTTCCAGTAGGAGGTGCGCTTAAAATTAATGTAGTTGTACTTAATATTTGTAAAACATATTGTCCACTGATAAATCCTGTACCAGTAACTAGCATACCTGGGCTTACATTATATAAAGGAATTGGATTAGTAGATGATACAACTAATGTAACTCCCGAACTTCCTACAGGATTATATGTTGCAGATACAGATTTTTGTACACCATAAGATAATTTATAAACTCTTCCGACATTATTTGTTAATCCATCGTATGAGCTTCCGCCTAATGCTCCAACATATAAAGAATCTTGTCCAAAAACTAAAGTTGCACCAAAGTTTTCATTATCAACAGGATCTTCACTTATGATTGTATCGACAATAGAGTAAAAATTATCATTATTCTTTTTATATAAAGTAACAATACCTTGACCCACTGTTGTCGAATCATAGGCTTTTATTTGTTCAATAGCAACACCAGTTCCGTTAAAGACAAAACCAGTTCCAGTAATTGGCGCATCTGCAATAAATGCTGTTCCAATTGCATTTGAACTAGCACCTGCTAACAAGAAATTGCTAGTGCCTTGGAATATAATAACGTATGTTGATCCAGATTGTAGATCAGTTGCTAAAACTTTTCCGCTTTGACGAGCAACAAACGTATCACCTACATTGTAAGTTACACCAGTAGTGTTTGCAATGTAGTTCCAATCTGTTGTTCCTAGAACACTAATTTCATAAGTATTACCAATTGAAAAATATCCTGATTCAATTAATTGACCGTATCTGTTAATTTCTGAAGGAATGTAAGAAATTTGTTGCCAAGATGGTTGTCCGTTAACTGTAAAATTAGAAATTGCTCCATTCTGGTCAACCGACGATACTGTTAATATAAAGTCATTGACCACATTGACTCCTCCTAACTGACTACCAAGGACTGTAATCGTATCTCCAATAGAATATCGTGTACCTCCAAGGGCGCCTGAATTAGGAGCAATCCTATATCCGTAAGGAGGAGTTATGATACGTAATGTTGCACCTGCTCCTGATATAACTGATCCACTAACACCTGGCGTAGTTTTTGCTAGTAAGATTCCGTTGTTTAGTGTAGAAGGAGAACCAGAAATAGTTATAGCAGCATTTAATTTTATACTAGAAGTTGTTGTAACACCATCTGTTGGTATAGTGATTGTTAAATCGTCGTCTGGAGATATTCCACCTAACTGAGTTCCTGAAATTTTTATTTTGTTACCTGGAGCGTAGCCAATACCGCCATATTTTATAACTACATTATAGTATCCTGCAGTTGGCACTGTGGCATCTCCAATTACTCTTGTAGCTGTTGGAACAACAACCACGTCAAAGATTGCACCTGAACCTAAACTTGTAGTAGTTGCACTGAAATCAGTAACAATATATTCATGTTGAATAGCGGTAAGAGTTCTGTATAAAGAATCTCCAAGTTTTACAATACTGTTTGAACCGTAGTCAAGTGAAGAATTGTATTCTCCTTTGTAGCTAGACGAAACTGATCCAGCTGATTTTGATCCTACAGCAAGCCAAGTACCATCTGGGCTAAAGGCTATGGCACTAACCGGAGTATTATCTGATATAGAAGATACTGTTGGAGCTGATATTAATTGTTTTTCAGCCCATGATAAGTTTGACTGAGCACGATAATATGTAACAACATTACCTCGGTTATCGCCTACAGCTAACATGTCTCCTTTTTTGTTTACAGACACACGTAAACCAAAATTTGTTTCATCGCTTGGAAAACTATTGTTAACTAAAAATTCGCTGTACACTGGATTATATTTCCAAGTACCCCAAGATTTACTGCCAGCATCATCTGTCCAAACAATTTCTCCAGGTAGTAAATCTTTTTTTATAACACTATCGAGATTATTAATAGATGTAGTTCGTTGACTAATCATAGCAAACACTACCATTCTATCTTGTTCAACAAAAGGATTTATCCAACCGTTAACAGTTTTAGATATTACAAAAGAATTTAGATTAACACTTTCAACTTTATAAAAACCGCTAAATTGCGAAACTTGGCTTATGCCTATATACATTCCAGCTGTTATTCCTGACAAATATTTTGTAGAAATTGTTATCTGTTTAAGAGTAGGATTGTATATTGCATTTTCTACTGTTATATTCATATCAGTATAGCGATACACATTCCAACTGTTACCTTCAAATGCTACCCATACACAATCTCCATTATTAAACTTAGTAATGTCTTGTGTAGTTAATTCGTCTATAGTTCCTAAACTTAATAATACGTCTGCTGGGTTAACATAACCTGCACTACGTAACAATGGCTTGTAAGGATTAGTATCATCAAACACAGGAAACGGATTAGAATTGTATCCTGCTGGTTTTAGATATACATCTTGTGCAGCTTGTTGAATAACAAAATCATTAATAGATGAATCGTAATGTTGTACTAGTGCTACAGCTTGAGGATTACTATTAAAATTGCCTTCATCTAATACAAACTCAACATCTTCAAATGCACGATTGGCACCATATTGACCAACACGTAACGCCCACTCTTCGTAGAACATTAAACTTTCTGCGTTGTCTGAACTTAAAACATTAAACAACTTATTAAGAACATTTTGTGTTCCTTTTTCACGAACCATTCCTTGATAGAATTTAAATTCGCTAACATCATCTTGAATAATATTTTCAAGATATTGACGTTTTTGATAGCCAATTAAATGTTGTGCCATCTTTTGTTGTTGAGAGTCAAAGTTATCAACTTCTAAACTATAGAAATCTGTAAATTGTGTTGCCAAATTAGTCCAGTTTGGCATAATAACTGGGCTAGGTGTTTTAGACATTACAGACCAATCGCTAGAAACAAATGTGTCCGACCCTGCTAAAAATTTATTTGCACTATAATAATGTCCTTGATGTAGAATTATGTCTCCCATATTATAGTCTTGCCATGGTTGCCAGCTATCTACACTAGCAGCATCAAATATAAATCCAGGAATATCTAATCCGCCATACCAGTTAGTGGTTACATAACCACTTACCTTAATACGTTCACGTCTATATCCGCTTGGAGGATTGTAAATTACATCATTAAAAATATCAGTATTTTTAATTGTAACAACGTGTTCGTTTTGTATTAAGTAAAAACTAGCACTATAAATTCCATCAGTTGTTCTTGGAGCATAGGTAATAGTGTTACCTTCTCTATAACTGTCCATTTGTTTAGGAGAAATACTAGTTCCGTCTACTTTAAAAATTTCGTAATTATTAAACTTGTTACTAATATCATCAACTACAGTTAGTGTAGTTGTAAATGTTACAGCAGCCGCGCTTGGGCTTAAACTGATAACACTTGCTCCTGCAGCACTTAACCCATCTAATTTATTAAAATCGTCTGCGTTAAATTCGGCGCTAGGAGGAATATTAGTTATAGCACTATAGTAATTTCCGTTATATCTTAAAATAGTTCCATAAGAAATTGCTTGATTTGGTTTCCAATCACTCCACTTTTCTTGACCAGTGCTCCAGTTCTGTGTACTCCAAAATAAAAATTCTTTTGCACTAGTTTCCCAGTTTAACACAGATTCAAGATTGCTATTATAGTCATCAAATACAAATCCTTGGTTTTTTAAATATTCACCATAGCCTAGTAAGAAGTCTACTACTTCCTGAGCAGAACTAAACTCTGTTCCATAGGGTACAGTAATTAAAGTTGAGCGATCCCAAATTTTTCTAAAAATAACATCAACGCCGCCTACAGCAGGCAAGCCAGGTAATACTTGGAAATATTGTGTATCAAATGTTGACTCGGTATTAGCAACTACTGTTCTATAATATTTGTTATTATATTCAACAATAGACCCTACAATATATTGTTGGCCTGGAGTCCAAACAGAATATGTTTGACTTATTCCGCCGACATTTATTGCTGATCCTGATTGCTGGAAATCATAATAATAAAAATACGGTTGCGTTCTACTATATCCACGGACTTGATATCCTGTCTGAAGTTTAGTAATCATTACACCGCTGTAAGTTAATTTCTTAACAGGGCTACTTGTGTTTAAGAATATACTATAATCTTCCTTTGGAATGAATACATTTCCAGTACTCATCGGAGTTTTACTTTCTAGTAAAAGATTAAATTGATCTTGATTTGTAAATGCACCAACACGATAACTTAGTTGTGCTGTCATTAATGCCAAATCAGTTTCGTAACTGTTATAGCTAGCAAGATTATTACTAAAAATATAATTTAAAATAAGATCTATAACATAGTTAATAATACCAGATGTTTGTACTCTGTTTTCACTAGAATATATGCTTGGCAGAATTATATCCATTGGACGTAGACGCAAACCAGTGTCTTTATAAATCAATTGACCGGCGAGATTTCTAACAATTCTGCTTCTATCTAATAATGTTCCAAATGTTTTTGCAGGAGTTAATAATAAACTGGCTGCAATAACACTGAACGGATAATAACTACTTCTACGCCAAGCATTCTCAACTGGCGCAACATCACCGAATACATAATCGCCATCAACACTTGGTGTAATTGGACCATTGGCTAACCCTGTTATTGTTGGGTTTAATAAATTACCAGACTCGTCTACTGGAATGCAGTTCATTAAGAAAGGTTTAGCATATTTGGTTTGATATACTAAAGGTTTTCCAGGTTCTCTAATTATACCTTCAGATATATCTTGCCACATTACAAGATTATCTTTAGTGTAAGGAGAAGGCCCATAGACACTAATCCACCAGCTAGGCATAATACTAAACCCTAGCATTTCCCAAGGACAAATGTTTGGACGGTCAGTGTCTAGCAAATATTTGTAAATACCTCTCCAGTATCCTGGTATCTTTCCACCAGTAGGTCCAGTACTACGTTTGTAGTTGTATGTAAATGGATTTCCAATATCGTAGCTTAGAGGTTTAGTAAAATCGCTACCAATTAATCCTGTCCATTTATAAAAATTAGGTGCTAATACTTGTTCAAATTCTACTCGGCTATAATCATTTGTTCTATTATAACTAGGAATAATATCATTAATATCAAAAATAGTAGGATCGTATTGAACTTTTATGTTATTAAAAATACGTTTTTCTAATTCTAAAATAATATCATCTCTGTAGTCATTGTATGCTAAGACTAAACTTCCGTCATGTCCTTGAATAATGTTTACAGGAGTCAATAATGTAGTGTCTAAGTATTTCTTTGGTTCATACTTTGGCCACATTCCTAATTTTGTAGGTGTTGATGGGATAAAACAACCGTCAGTACTTTCATATTCGTAGGTAGTTATAGTATCACCGGTAACTAGAGAATGTATTATATCAATAAATCCTTGACTATCAAAAGTATAGTCGGTTCCATACACAAGTTGTACTTGATTTAAATATACACCAACCGCTTTATTAGACATTGTGTCTAAATTGAATACAGTTGTAAGAGGATACTTTTTAATTCTACCGTCAACAACAGGCAAATCTGTTACTAATTTTGCACCGTATGGAACCATATCGGTAAAATAATAAGGTGCTGTATTTGGTTTGTTGGCATTAATTTTTTGTAAAATTAAATCAACCATAGTAACTGGATCTGCATCTATACCTAAGTTAGAAGCAATAGATAAGAAATTACGTTTAAAATTATTGTAATCATCTCGAGCAGTTTCAATTGCTTTAATTACATTTGTATTTTCACTTGTTATATGATATAAGCTAAGACTTAATGGTCCACTATGTTGCACAAAACGTGTACCGTATTGTGTTATATTACCAAGATCCCTTAAATCGCTTTCACCCGGAAAAGCTCCAATAAAATCAATATTGTCTACGATTGTGTTTACATGATCGGTAACTTCACCTAATGTAAAGTCCGCCATACTATCGTTTAATGGATTATTTTGTAAATTAATCGGTATTTCATAATAACCGTTAGAATTTATAGGCTGTGCAGCAAATGCTTTAATTGTCAACACATCTGTTAACGATATTGCTGTGTTTAATACAATTTTTTTATAAAGAGTAGTATCAACTAACTTCCATTCGGTAGAATTTAATCTTTGCCCGTTAACATAAATGCGAACAACTAAATCTGAAAGATTTGTAATATCGTCAAATATATCTAAATTAAAATTATTTGTAATCTTAGAATTTTTATAAATTCTAACAGCGGCTTGTACAGTTTTAGTATTGCAAATTTGCCAACCGTTCTGGTACATAGGACGGCCTGCATAGTCTTGTCCTACTAAAAATCCTACATCAATTTTTTGTGTAATAAGATTTGTAGTTTGTTTGTATTGAAAACTATCAGTTGCTAGATTAAAATTAAAAACTATATCACCAATGTTTGCTACATTTTGATAGCTTAATGGAAAACCTAAAACGCTATCATTGATACTATTGCCAACTTTGTAAGAAAATAACTGTGTGCCTTTGAAGGTAGATCCATTATATACACTGGTATCTCCGTAACTAATTCCATTGTTGTCTACTATATCAAACAATGGCGCTTGATTGGTATTAGTTTTTTGTTGTGCTTCTACCCAAGTTGTTCCATTAAACCAGAACATTTGGCTATAATAAGTTTTACCAGATTTAATTATAGCTGTTTGTCCAACGGTAGGAGTTTCAGCTTCTACTAAATGAATTTGTTTACTACCAGAATTTAAATGACGCAGATCTACAAAAGTTACTTCGTAAACTTTATTAACAACTAATGGATCAATATCAGCTGTAACTAAAATTCTATGTCCTTGTACTAGATCAACGCCGTCGATATTATAACCACTACTTCCTTCTATGGTTGAAAATACGTCTACTGTAAAATTATCAATTAAATCTACATCTGTTATGGCTTGTGTACCAAAATTAAATAATTTTAAATCTGAAACAAATTCAATAATTGGTCGTGTTGCTCTAGCTTTTTGATCTAACTCAGGTGCAATGTTGTTATAAGCACAACTTGCTTTAATTACATCTTGGTGGAACCAACGATTATATCTTGACCAAGGATTGTGATCTCGACTTGTTCTGTTAATAGTGATATAGTCTTGTACGCTGGCATAGCCAGTAGCATCACTAAATGGTTCAGATTCGAATGGTGTGCTATCAAATGCAGAAGTTTGTTCAATAGTATAAGGTGTGATAATTTCTAAAACACTAGTTGGTACTAAACGTATTGCTGTACCTACACCATCAACATAATATTCACCTTTTCCGTAACTAGCAGGTGTAACATTACCACCAAAACTTACTTTCATACCGTTACTAATAGCGGTACCGTCTGTTAATTTGTATGTTTGTTTTCCAAGAAAATCTTTTTCAACATCGATAAAGCTATTTTCATCAATGCTAAAAACTTCAATACTACCACCAAGATTGATATCTGTTTCACTTTGATAATATAGTATACTTGGTGCATCTAGCGGCACAGTAAAAGTTATTGTTCCATCAGTTACCGCATAGTTATCAATGTTTCTATTAATATATCTATCAATGGAACCAATAGATCGAGATAATTTAATACTAAAAGGATTACCTGGACTATTGATTACAAATGTATAAGTATGACCTTTATAAATTTTAAGTATTGGATCAGGTGTGAATCCATCAGGAGTAAACACATACTGATTATTTGCTCCTTCATTTTGTAATTCTACAGAGATAGTACTAGAAATTTTTTCTTGCTGTCCATAAATTTTAATAACTTCTGGACCGTACGGCAACCAATAATAATTTTGAAAATTAACGAACTTATCCCAATCGATATGCGGATCCCAACTGTAAAATTCTTGTGAATTTAAGCGTTGGTGACTCTTTGTATTACCGCCAAAGACGCCAATTTGATTAATATAGTCAATGTAATCTTTAAAGAATTTAACATTACCAAGACTATCTCTAATAGTAATACCTGGCTCTAGTTGATAATTTTGTCGTGTTGTATCTGCAGCTGAAATATAATTGTCAGTGCCTATAGCAGCTTTTGCATTTTCTCTTCCGATAAATCCGCTAGTTTTTGTAACACTACCTGGTTGGAATAACTGGTCTATTGTTGCTTGTAAAAACTTTTTATTTGCCGGAGTTTGAAAATACTTTGGTAATAAGTTTAAACTAGGGCTTGTGATACCTGTTGGGTTATTAGCATTAGCCATTAGTTACTCCGTAGTTTGCGCTGATAATATTTTGACTAGTTGTAAATGAGTTCAAAGCTGTACCTGTTACTGTTTTTAAATTTGTGTTAGTTAATCCTGATACAATTACAATATTAGATGTAGTTGCACAGCTAACAAATATTTGATTGCTTGGACACTGAATTTCAAACAAACTACCAAAGTATTGATTAGTTTGTACTGGAACAATTACAAAATTTATAACATCGGGTGCTAGTTGATTGATAATGTACGTGCTTAGTTCTGAAAAATAAAATGTGTCTCCAAAGTTCCAATTTTCAAGGGCAAAGAATGTGTTTATTGCAGATAACACACGGGCTTGAATGTCAGCATTTGATACAGCACTATTTGGATTTACCATAACATTAAACGTTGCTTGTAAACTAGGATCGGCAGCTGGTCCAAATAAAAGTTTATATGTAACTGGATGATAAATTATTTCGTCGCTGATAGATTTAATTAAATTAAGAGTTGGACTTAATAAATTGTTTAGCTCATCGCTGCTTGGAGGTAGCGGTTCAGTAACATTGCTGCCAACTAGCCATTGTCTAAACTGTGAATCATAATCTGACGTCAACACATATACATCCATAATATTACTTGAACCTGGATCTATACGACTATCATAATCTGCACTATGAACATATTGGAATTTTAATTTGTCGCGGCCGGTGTATACTTTATAATCTAAAGTTGGAATAGGATTAACAGATGTTGAAGTATACTGCGTAACTACTTGTGTATCAGTAAAATACAAATACTGACCGTCTATTAAATTTAAATCGCTAAAGCCTGTAGAAGTTGTAAAAATTACGGGTCCAACATTTAGATCGGTTGGGTTATTATAAACATACTTGTAATCTTCTTGGCCATTACTAATAGAATATTTTTGTTGAACAATATATGTATTATTAACAATGTCAGTAAACAATTGAGGATTGTCTACTACACCATTATTATTAGTATCAGCAAAACTAATAACAATCTTAGTAGGATCTATATATCCATCTTGCCCTACATATTCGCTAACAACTTGCCAAGAAATATCTTCTGTATAAGGTTTATTTAAATTTAAAGAGTCAGGATTTACACTTAAAACTTTAATAGTATCGGTAATAGTATTACTTGAAATAGTATCATAAATTTTAACATTAGTGTCAAAGTAGAAAGTTACATCTTGATCACTTTCAAATACATATCGTAACTGACGACTAGTAACTGTATAATATTCGTTATTAGTATCAAATAACAAGAACCAGCTAGAGTCGAGATTTAAAGCAGATGTATTACCTTGATTAGCAAGACTAAATGGACCAGTCTTGTTTAGGCTTTGTTCAAAAATAATTTGCCAACTTTGTGTAGACACATCGTAGCGTAATCCAAATGGTTTATTTTCTAAAATTAAATCTACCATAGTTGTAATTACAGAACTACTGATAGTTGTAGTAAATTTAGGAATAATTTGATTAGCAATTGGCGCGGCTTCCACTGTGCCATCAGCATAATATCGTGTTGGTATACTACGATTTAATACAATCGGTCCATTGCCAGCTACAGTTTTTCCAGTACCGTTTCCAGTACCGTCTTCTGATACACTAACTACTTCTGCCCAGATATAGAACGAAGTTCCTGTTGGGTTAGAAGGAGATTGATTTGGTTTTAATTTGTTACCGTCATTTTTATCAAAGTGATAACCAGTTGGTGCTGTAAATTTGATTAAACTTTGTGGAGTAAGATAGCGCAAATCAGTATAAGTGAAAGATGAAACTTTATAAGGATTATTAAAAGTACCGATATAACCACTGCTGGTGTTGCTATCAGTAGTCACACTATACCAGGATACATTTAAACTACTTGTTAAAAAATCAACGAAATTTGTATAATAAAAATCTCTTAGACTTGGTGTGTTTAAAATATCATAAATTGTATTGTATATAACACCTTGAATATCAGATTGTGTTACATAGGTAAAGTTTACACTAGTGGTAAAAGGTTCTCTATATAAAATACCATCATCGGCAAATATATTAGTACTAGAATATTTTCCTGTAGGATCTACTAAGTCAAAATATCGACTAATACCGCTACTTGTTCTATTGACAGCTTTTACTTTTGCTACTTTTGTAGTTGCACTTAGAGGATTAATATTATAATCCTCACCTGTAATCATTCTATTTTGTGTATAGTATGTTTGAGGAGCATTAGTTTTAACACTAGCGTTAGTTTCAGTTGTTGCAGCATTAGATACTGTTGTGGCTAAACTCAAACTAACTGATAATGTTTCTGCTTTATTACTTTGACTGATATAAGGAATGTTTATAATAACATTAATAATATCGCCAGGATTGATAGAATATGTTAAGCCGTTGCTAACTCGATAATAAATTCTAAAATTACCAAGAGGCAAATTACCAAATGTACCATCACTAAAACTTAAACTGATAGCATCGCTGGCTCTTGTAATTACACTATAAATGTCCTTCACACTACTGTTCAAGCTATTATAGATAATGTTATTGCCTGTTAATGCGGGCACTTGAGTCCATAATGTGCTTTCAAGATTTGTTGATTGATTTAAACCGTACAACCATACATCTGAATTATTAATATTTTGAGTATTAATATCAATTACTTGATTACTAGTTGGTACTGAAACATTAAATGTTCCTTGATTTAATATACCTTGTGTAAAATTAAAGAAGAAACCTGTGCCTGGACTTCCGGCTCCGTGACCGTCATCTCTATAAACACAGGCAATGCTGTTGCCAATCTTTGGTGGTTCTTCGTAAATGTACGGCTGTCCTTTAAATGTAGTACTTGTAATTTCAAATACCATATTGCGGCCAGCAATAGTTTTAGTAAAAGTATAAATTGGAATATCTGTGTTGTTAGCGTTAAATCTATACTGAGCGGTTGGCACTCCGTAAATCGTTGCTTGATCCACAGGACTTCCAAATTGCTGTGTTTGTGGAAGGGCAGCATTTATAACTTTGATAAATTGATCGTACCAGTTAGCGTTAGCTGGATCATTCCAACTGATAAACTGTCCTGCTAAATTACGACCGTTGCTATCGTATAATACTTCTGTCGTTTGAACGGTGTTTACTTTTAATAAGCCTTTGGCGGCTGTGTTTCTACGGGCATTATAACTGATTAAACGTGCTAAACGTAATACACTATCACGACGTTCTGCTAGCTCTAAGAAGTTTTCACGGGCATTTAAGTCAACTCTGAAAGCTATGCTTTGGCCCACGAACGCTATAAGATCGATAAGGGCAAGGTATTCACTTGACTCAATGTAATCGTTAAAATCTTCAGGAAAATTAGTACGGATATAGTCAATCATTGTACGACGCAAGTTATCAAAATCGTAACTTTGGAAGTCTGCGTTCTTAAATGATTGATAAATTTTCTGCCAGTCTTCGCTGACTAACAGGTTGTTTAGTCTATCCGTTGAGCTCATAATATGTCCTAATAATGATATTTATCGAATAAAATTATGTGGGTAGTTTATTGTGTAAGTAACAATCCGTTGTCTTGATCGAACTTTAATTGTAAGGCTTCCTGCAAATTATACAGCAAATATGTTAGTGTACATTGTATTTGTAGGCCTTGATCGTAGGGTGTAATCACAATATTTCCTGCTTGCACACGAGGATCACTATTAAAAATCTGATTAACATTTTGTAGTATAAGATTCTTTATTTCTTCTGTTAAAGGCTCAAATAATACGTCCCAAATAATGGTTCCGTAAGTTGGATTCATTAAACGTTCGCCCTGTCTGACATAAAAATGATTTAATAAGTCTTGTTTAATTAATTCAAAATCATATAAGGCAAAATTTTTAGTGGCGGTGCTTACTGTACTGAATCCCCTATAACGCTGTACTGTACGTTGAGGAGTAGTTTTAGTTTGCTCTATGGTTGTTCTAGTGTGTAAACTTGTAGCCATATTAATTTCCTTTTAAGAATGTGTCCATTGATAGCGAATATGTTTTCCAAGCATCAGGCACCGGAATAGCTGTAGCAGCTTCTCTATCAGTAGCACTAGGTTTAAACATCGTAGCATCTAAATTTTCATGATGTGGATAAGGTTCAGCTGTTGGAATACGAGCTAAAATACTAGTAATAGTAGTTCCATCAACATCTGTTGGATTATCTATTGTAGGCAATGGGTCTGGAGCGGTTGCTGCAGATGCAGATCCTGCTGTTGCAGCTGCAGGGCCGTTAAAATTAATATTGCCGCCTGATATAGTAGTATTGGCGGCGGAAATCGCCATATCGCCGCCTGATGTAAGTTTGTTTGCTCCGCTAGTATTAACATCTAAACCGCCACCAATAGTCATATTAGTTTGTCCGCCAGTAGTAACATCCCATGTTGCTCCAAAAGATTCTTTTACAGCACCTGAAATAGTTTCATCTTGTGTGCCATCTACTTGTATAGCAACATTACCGTTTACAATACAAATTTTATTTTTACCAACTTCAGTTTGGTGTCTTTCGGCAACTTTAAGATTAAAATTACGACCTGCTTCCATGTTAATATCACGGTCAGCATAAAAGTTTAAATCATTACCAGTATGTACACTAATGCTATCCTGAGCATAAATGTCTATCTTGCCATCGCTAGTTAATTCTATCCAACTAGTTCCACGACTATTACCAATATAAATCAAATCTTCTGTGTTATGCAATAAAATTTGATGACCTGTTCGAGTTCGAATTCTAATTAATTCATTAGCCGGTAGTCCTACATCACCGTCAGTTTCACTTGCATCAATACTGGCATAATCTGGTGGTCCGTCTGTGGGCGCGGTTTTTCTTAACCAGTTTGCATCACCGTCATCCATGACAAAAGAACTTCCGCCAAGTCTACTAATAAATGTATCTGCTAACCACTCGGCTTTACCGCTTTTAACTTTTTTTCCTTTTTTATCCAACGGACCTGGAGTACTAATACCAAATACATTACTAGGACTTTCACGTCTAGCACTACTTGTTGTAATACCCCTAGTGTCATCTAACACTAAACCTTGATGTGTTAACATTTTAGTAAAAGGATGTTCTGGTTTAAAATTCTTATCAGGATCGCCTGGACTATTGTTGTCTTCTATTTTTTTATTATATTCTGCTGCAGGAACACGACCATTGCGACCTTGATTATCTGGATCTGGATTTTCAACTACACTTTCAGTGGCCGCAATCCCAGGAACCATAAAATTCATATTTTCATCTTGAACACAACCAATCCAATAACCGCGTTTAGGATCACCGTCAATAAAAATAACAACTACAGTAACACCAACATCAGGTGGCACCATCCACATACCATAACTTTTTTGTGTGTCAGCAAAGTCGTTGTTTTCACCGTTAGCTTGTACACTAGTGACTCCGTAAAACGGACTCATATATTTTACTTGATGTAACTGACTTTCACTAGATGATCCGCCAACTGGTTTTAGAATTTCAACTTCTAATATACCCATGTATGTTGGATCAAGATTGCTGACAACTCTGGCAAGGAACGGCCCAGGCTTTGGCGTTTTAGGGGATGCCGAGTACTCTTCGTATTCATGTTCAGCCATTTTTAATCTCCGGTGGCATCTTTAGGTGCCGGATCTTTCTTCTCGTTAGAAGTGTTTAGTGTGGCCGATGAACTACCTGCTCCGTCAATTTCTTGACCGTTTCTTCTAGGACCGCTTAATACCTGAGTAAACTGTCCGTTATCAAAATAACTTACAACTTTAATAACTTGATAGATACCACTCCAAGTTAGTACAGGAGCACTCTTAGTACTTTTACCAAAATCATACAAGCCTGTAGATTGATTAATATCAACAGGCGTTCTGAAATTTACCTTAACATCTACTTCACTACCTTGATAATTTACACTACCGTCTTTGTTTAAATTTTGATACTGTGTAGGAGAGCTTGTATAATTACCCATGCCGCTTTGCGCAATCCAATATGGATCTCCAATTATTTTTAAATCTAATTGTAGCATACCGGCTGCACTAGTAATAGCATCATGGAATTGTTTTGCAGCTCGTGTACCTTCATCTTCTATACCACCACCGCCTGTGCCGTCACCAGCAAATGATGTGCTTGATCGATTAACAGCTTGTGGTATTACTCCTAATTTTCTTTCAGGTTTTTTACCACCATCTAATGACTTTAAATTATTTTGATCATTACTGTCTGCACCGCTAGCTTCTGTTTGTTGTTTATTATCAATAGTACGCTTAATACTAGTAGCACCCATTTTGCCAGCAAAGCCTGTTTTGAATTCAATTCTAAAATTCAATACATCCACATTTTTTCCGGTATACAAATAATCATATACTTTGACACATTGTTTTTCTAATTCAGCAAATCCTGGAGCTTTTGAGTTTGGTGCTGTAGTTTTACTAGTGTGTACCCCATACGGAACAATTCGATAAACAATCACTCGAGGCTTTGTTCCTGAGCTTTGTAAATTTCTATCGTCGGTGATTGTATAAACTTGAGTATCAACACGCCACCATTTACGCATACCTGCTTTATCAATATTTTGTTCTTGTAATTGTGTTGTAGAATAATCACTGTTAAGCAATACCGCATCAATAGCTACTGTTATATCAGTATCTTGGCTGAAACGCAAATCGCTAGTTTGTGGATTAACAGTATTGTTACTACGAATTACATCTCCGTTGACTACAACTTTACTATCTTTGCCTACTGGAGGGTCACCTTTACGTGTATCACTAAAACCCATTTTAGCTTTACCAATAAGATTTACATTTGCTGGATCTTGTACTAGAGTATTATTTGCTGGTATAGTACTTTTTACTAATTTTAATTGTTTTGCGATTGCATCAACACTAGTTGCGGTACCTGTAGTTACAGCACCTGTGGAATCTTCTGTATCACCTTTGGCATTATCTACGCCAGCACTACTAACATCAGTTGGAAATAATATTAATATTTGATCTGCAACTTCAACTTCTTTATCAGTTACCAGTTGTTGCAAACGTTTATTCAACATCACTTGTAAACTTTTTTCGCCAGTTTGCAAAACTTCCTGAACAGTTACTCCTTTAACACTTGCATCTGTTTTAATACCAGAAACGTGACTACTAAGTGCTTGTTTATTCCAAGGATATGCTGTGCAATGATATACTGATCCTGCATCAGTAACAGTCATAGAAATATCTTTAAATCTAAAAGGAATTCTACGGGATGTTCCTGCAATATTATCCAATCGACCTGTTTCAGTATTTCCTCTAAAATCTATAGTTAATAAAAATGGTGCTTGTGTATAATTGTCATGACCCGAATCCCAAGCTGCTTGTTGCAAACTCATCATAAACGTACCCATACTATATGGTTCTGTTATATTAAAGTTCATGTCCATCATATTGGTATTATTACCTTTTTCCAAACCGATGGTACTATTAATTTCAAGTTTATCTACAAAATAATCAAACTGTCCAAATGGTGTTTTTACTCTGTTGGTAGGATCTGCGTTGGCACTTTTGCAAATTAATTCTAACTTAACGCCACTCATATATCCTTTGTCTGGATTGTTTAACTGGTCATCTGTAAGGACAGCTATTCCCAATACATAGTCATAACTAGCATAGGCAAACAACGGATTTTTTATAGGAAGACTAACACCCGATAGTGGAGAAAATAATGTTCCAAGACTACTTAATGCTCCGCTAACAGCATTTCCAATTGACGATAACGCACTGGCAGGTCCCGAACTTAAAAAGTTTGTTACACCTCCAACAGCACTACTAACAGCATTGCCTACAGACGTTGTTGCTGAATCAACTGCTCCTGAAATATCATCTAATACTGACATATTATAAACCTAATGCTGTAGTTAGACTACTATTTTTACAAATATAAATTTGAGTTCCTGGAGAGAAATCTAAAATAGGATCTTGAAGAACATCAAGATTGCGTTGCATGAACACCCACCATAGCTGTGTTGTTCCATACAAGTCATACGACAATAAATCTGGACGGTAAGCATACTGTGGTTCTATTGTATAAAGAAAATCATCCACTTCTGCACTTACAGGTCGTATAGATAAAATATCCAAATAATTATTTTTAACTGGAGTAGTATACCAAGGACTTGTGTTAGAATATTGTGCTGACATTATACATATCCAAATGAATTATTAAGGTACCCGCCGCCAACAAACCTATCAAGGCTAAAATTACGAGCACTATTTCTGCTGTAAATTGGTTGTAAAGTTATACTAAATGAGCTCTTAGTTGGCACATGAGCTACTCCGCCGCTAGTAGTTCCGCCAAGGCCAAGACTTCCGGCTAGCGCAGCAACTTGTCCTACACCACCAGCTATGCTACTTATACCGCCTGCAATGTCGCCAAGTCCAGGAATGGCTCCGCCTAATGATCCTCCAATGCTACTAGCTAGTCCGCCAACAGCATCGCTAACACCCTGTATGTCACCTGCCATACTACCGACAACATTACATCCAATATAGTCACAGTTAGCATCTAAACTTGTACTAAAACTTTGTACTACAACAGGTACATTTTTAAAAATATAATTTCCGTAACCATTTAACATAACAATTGGAGGAGGATTGCCGGCCTTTGGATCAGATCCAGCGAACATTTTGGTAAGGCTACGTAAATAATGAACCGCCGCAATCCAATATAAAGCCTGAGTTGAATCTTCAACATTCATAGGCGCTGTAATTGATATCTGTCCTGGATCACTATTTTTAAAAGTTCTAAAAGAATAGTTGGTATGTGTCGTATCAATACTATTATATGATGCTGTGCTGGCAATATTAATTGTTGGAGTGTATGGAAATATGAGACCACCTGCATCTTTTAACGGTTTAAGTACAGGACTTCCTTTGAAGCTAGTCCAATTGACTAAACTTAAACGTACACGCCAATCTGCGGGATCAGCATCCCCGCCAAAACTAGCTACCGCACTTACTAAATCCCCTACAGCTTCCCCTGCTTCTGGCAAGTTAATGGATCTCAATGCGCTACCAAAGCCACCTGGGTCACCATTATATGCTGTAGATACAGCACTGGCTAATCTACTGGCTGTGTTTACGCCAGACGACACTGCACCTATTAGGTTCTGTGAACTGGTAGCTGTTTGTATGAAACTATCGCCGAATGACATAATAAAATCCTCTTTTGGTATATTATTTATTTGACTTTATTAAGTGCGTAGTTTATAATGTTACTATTATAGGACTGAGAACGGATGACTTTACCAACACAAACTAAAGTAAATTACCTAAACAACAAGGATATGTTGTTAGAAATACATAGAAGTAAAAGCTCGTATTGCAGTTTTACACAACCAGAATATCATCAATATGACATGATTGTTGCTAGTTTGGATAAGATCAATATAAGAAGCATAGCAGAAGCCAAACGTAATCGAGCTAAGAGAATTGGAGATGCAGAATACCAACGGCGCAAAGCTGCTGGTGAAAAAGTCAAACAAGCAGATTGTGAAGTTGACTATAAAAAGATTCAAAAAACAGATGTAGTATTCAGGGTCATGACATTCGATCATATTCCATTGAACAATACTCGTAAAAAGAATCCTAAGAGTCTAGCAGACCATAGGGACAAGGTCAATTTCCCGCCATTCCAACATTGGAAATTTGATGAAAACGATGAGCTTGTTTGTGTTGGAAAAAGTCATTGGAAAGGTGATTTGGTTAAGGGCAAGTTCGACAAAGATGCTGGTCAAATTACTAACACTTTAGCTAGGATGATGTTAAAATTGTGCGAACGTTATGCAACCCGTGGCAATGTTCGCGGTTACACATACAATGACGAAATGAAAGGACAGGCCATTTTGCAGTTAACACAGATTGGATTACAATTTGACGAAAGCAAATCCGACAATCCGTTTGCTTATTTTACTGCGGCTGTTACTAACAGTTTTGTTCGTGTTATCAATATTGAAAAACGCAATCAAAATATTCGTGATGATATTTTAGAAATCAACGGCATGAATCCTAGCTACAGTCGTACTGGTGCTGGAGAACATGCGGCCGCTGTTAAACGATTTGATGAGAATCAAGAATGATTTAACCCTAAAGTGTATAAATAAAACTATACACTTTGGATTAAAATATGTTTATCTATAAAATTATCGTTAATAATAATGTTTATATAGGACTTGATACTAAACCGTCCTATAAGTTATCACGATGGAAAAAGCATTGCGATGAGGCAACTACAAGATGTAAAACAAAATTACATAAGGCTATGAATATGTATGGCATAAAGAATTGTGTAGTTGAAATATTAAAAGATAACTTTAAGTCTATTGGAGAACTTGCGTTATCGGAAATTGATTACATTAAGCAATACGATTCTTATAAAAACGGACTTAACTCTACTCCAGGTGGAGACGGTTTAGGAAAATACGATTTAACTTTATTATCGCTTGCAGATATAAACAAAATCAAATCTGCATTAGGTGAGCATTTTAGTAATTATAATAAAAATATCAAATGGGCAGGAACTACTGAAGTTGATAGAAAATTATTAACTAAACATTTACATACTGACGAAATTTATCAAAAGAAATCGGATACCCTTAAGAAATTTTACAAAGCAAATCCAGATATTGCCAAAACAAAAGCAGTAGGGATTAGAAAATGGCAGTTGGAAAATCCAGAAGAAATGAAGAAACGCAATCAGATTAATTCGATTAAAGGTGCCGCGGCTGTTTCGAAGAAACTAAAGGTTGAACTGGAAGACGGTAATGTGTTATACTATTCAAGTAAAAGTGAATTCCATAGATTAACAAATCAATGGGCAAACACCATTATTAAAAAAACACAAGAAGGTGTTTTCTACAATGGTTATAAAATATGGGAAGAAAAATGAACAACTACGATATGTCTATTCACACAAACCCTGATGCAAGAGCCTGGGCTAAATTCTTTGCTGAAAAGTATACAGTATGGTCGGAAGATGGTGTAGAGTCTGATAGTGAGGCTTTAATGACTGCGTGGTTTGCCAATGCTATGATGGCGATGCACGATCATTTAGTGTTGAAAGGTAATCCAATCAATGGAGATCATGCCCAATATCTTATAGATACCGAAAACGGAGTTAAAGAATAATGGCAAACTTATTTAAAAAAGTTGCGTGTATGACCGATATTCATTTCGGTCTCAAGAGCAATTCATCAGTACACAATCAGGACTGTGAAGACTTTGTAGATTGGTATATTGCCAAAGCAAAGGAGGAAGGTTGTGATACAGGTATCTTTATGGGCGATTGGCATCATAATCGCAATAGCCTTAATATTACTACAATGGATTATAGCCTTAGGGCCTTGGAGAAGTTGGGACAAGCGTTTGATCAGTTCTACTTCTTTCCTGGTAATCATGATCTGTACTATAAAGACAAACGAGACATACACTCTGTGGAGTTTGGAAAGTATATACCTGGTATCACTGTGGTACATGAGCCTACTACTATTGGAGATGTCACGCTGTGTCCATGGTTGGTGGGCGAAGAATGGAAGTCGGTAGGTAAGAAAGGCGGGAAATATATATTTGGACATTTTGAATTACCTAACTTTTTCATGAACGCTATGATACAAATGCCAGATCATGGAGAGATTCAACTAGATAGTTTCAAACAATATGAACTAGGTTTTAGTGGACACTTTCATAAGCGTCAGCAACAAAAGAACATGATTTACATCGGCAATGCTTTCCCACACAATTATGCAGATACATGGGACGATGATCGCGGCATGATGGTTATGGAATGGGGAGGGCAACCTGAATATTTTAGTTGGCCAGATCAGCCTACTTTTAGAACAGTAACACTAAGCCGTCTAATCGACGAAGCAGACACTATTATCAAATCTAAGCAACATTTACGTGTTACGCTAGACATTGATATTACATACGAAGAAGCAAGTTTTATTAAAGAAAAGTTCATGGCAGATTATGACATCCGCGAACTTACTCTTATTGCAGAAAAGAAAGATGTTGAAATTAATACCAATATCGATGTACAAGCATTTGAATCAGTAGATCAAATCGTTAGCAATCAAATTGTTAGTATTGATAGCGATACCTACGACAAAAATATTCTACTGAGCATTTATAACAGCCTATGAAAATAAAAGAATTAACCGTTAAAAACTTTATGAGCGTGGGTAATCAAACCCAAGCTGTAAACTTCGGAAAGGAAAACTTAACACTTGTGCTAGGTGAAAACTTAGACCAAGGCGGTGATGATAACGGCAGTCGTAATGGTACAGGTAAAACTACCATTGTAAACGCTCTTAGTTTTGCTTTATTTGGTAACGCACTTACTAACATTAAAAAAGACAATCTTATTAACAAAATTAACAACAAAAATATGTTAGTGACTTTGACGTTTGAAAAAGACGGAACAGATTATCGAATTGAACGTGGACGTAAACCCAGTGTTATGAAGTTCTTTGTTAACGACCAAGAACAAGAAGGCGAAGAATCCGATGATAGCCAAGGCGATCAACGTGAAACACAAAAAGACATCGATGAACTTTTTGGCATGAGCCACGACATGTTCAAGCATATTGTTGCGTTAAACACTTATACAGAACCGTTTTTATCAATGCGGGCCAATGACCAACGTGTTATTATTGAACAGTTGTTGGGTATTACTATTCTTAGCGAAAAAGCAGAAACGCTTAAAGAGCTAGTTAAGCAAACTAAGGATGCTATTACACAAGAGTCTGCAAATATCGAAGCTGCCAAGAAATCTAATGATAAAATACAAATTAGTATTGATAGTTTGTTAACTAGACAAACAGCTTGGAATACGCAACATGCTAACGAACTTGAAAAGATAGGACGTAGCATAGTAGAGTTGGAAAGTGTAGATATTGAAGCTGAGCTTGCGAAGCACAGCGAGCTCAAAGAGTTCGATGAAAAAACAGCGAAGCTGCGAAGTTTAAATAAGGAACGTGCTACGTTAGATAGCGCGATAGCGCAAGCGGAGCGAAGCGTTACGAAGTATGAACGCGAACTCGCCTTATTGGCAAGTAAGACCTGTCACGCTTGTGAACAACAGCTACATGATCATAAGCATGAAGAAATGACAGCTCTAGCTCAGAAGCATCTGGACGAGGCGGTCATTTACTTTACTAAAGTATCAAAGGACCTGGAAAAAATTACAGCAGAAATTACTTCTATTGGTGAGGTTCCAGCCAAGCCTATTACCTACTACGACAGTTATGAGCAGGCGCTTAAACATCAGAACAACTTGAAGACTCTTGAAAATCAACTGATACAAAAAAGCAATGACACAGATCCTTATCAGGAACAGATTGACGAACTCACTGACACTGCCATGCAGGAAATCACCTGGGACAATGTTAATACTTTAACCAGCTTAAAGGATCATCAAGAGTTCTTATTAAAATTGTTGACTAGCAAGGATTCCTTTATCCGTAAAAAGATTATAGATCAAAACCTAGCATATTTGAACAATCGTCTAACTTATTATCTTGATAAGATGGGATTGCCTCATACTGTGTTATTCCAAAATGACTTAACCGTTGAGATCACCCAGCTAGGGCAAGATTTAGATTTTGATAATCTAAGTCGAGGTGAGCGGAATAGACTTATCCTTGGTTTGTCATGGTCGTTTAGAGATGTTTGGGAAAGTTTATATCAACCTATCAACTTGTTGTTTGTTGACGAGCTTATTGACAACGGGCTTGATGCTGCAGGTGTTGAAGGCGCATTGGCTGTACTAAAGAAAATGGGTCGTGAACGCAAGAAGAATATTTTCTTAATTAGTCACAAGGACGAACTAATCGGCCGTGTTAACAATGTGTTAAAAGTTATCAAAGAAAACGGCTATACTAGCTATGCTAACGATTTAGAAATTAATGAGTAAGCACGTTGATCCAAGTCCCTATCAAAACGAAGAGTCGCATGAAAAACTCATGGCGGCTTTTCGCGAGTATTTTAAAGAAAATCAAGAATGGATCAACAAAGGCACACGTAGTTCAGGCGAACGTATGCGCTACTGGCTAGCGCAGATTAGAATTATAGCCAAAGAACGCCGTACGCATGTACAACAGTATCGCGTATGGTTAGATAGGGCAAAAGCAGAACGTAAGGCAAATCAAAAGGCACAGGGTACGGAGACAGATGACACTAATTAGTGTATGTCTTGGTACTATAACAATGAAATTGTAGAAGAACTTCCCGAAGATTGTGTTGGGTTTGTATATCTTATAACAAACACAATTACAGGGCGTATGTACATAGGCAAAAAACTAGCAAAATTTTCTAAAACTACTTATCGAACAGTAAAATTAAAAAACGGCACTAAGAAAAAAAAGAAAATCCGCAGTAAAATTAACAGTGATTGGCAGACCTATTATGGGTCGTCGGATGAATTACTCAAGGATATTGCGCAGTTAGGTCAAGAAAACTTTCGCAGGGAAATACTGTTTTACTGTAAATCCAAAGCAGAAACGTCATATATAGAGGCTCGTGAACAGTTCAGCCGTCGTGTGCTGGAATCAAAAGACTATTATAATGGTCAAATTTCCGTGCGTGTACACGGTTCACACATACTCAAATCATAATACTTTAGGCTACTAAATCACCAAATAAGCCAGCACAGGCGTTGACATTGTGCCCTGAATCCGTTCTGTTGTGTGACGGCAAGGTAGTTCTGCTTGGTGACAGAGTTATAAATCACTATCCTTTACAGGACGACGATTGGATATGCCATAACCAGTTTGATTTATAAGGGGAAGTAACAAGGCTAAAAGAGGGGTAGTAGCCCCACGGTTTAACAAGTGTTAGCGTATTTGTTAAGCCCGCCGTCATATAAAGACTCTGCTCGTGGTACCGGATGACCGCCACTGTAATGCAGTAACGCTAAGGTGATATTGTGCAACTCGGATAATGTCAAAACAACTTTGCCCGCTAGGGCAAAGTGTGACTGAACAATCTGGATAATATCTTAACGCTTCGCGTTTAATAAATCATTAACTACTTCTTGATAGACTAATAAAAGTTCGAGCTGAAGCGAAGAACAGAAGAACGCTAGTTCTTCTTATAACAATGGCATACGTGTTTCTTTAGTTACTTCGATATTCTCTTTGATAATATTATAGATCAATTCACGATCTGAGAATGTGTAGATATGAAGTAGATCTTCTACACTAACACCACCACGCATATACCAGGATATTCTAAAAAGTTCTTCTTTAAAGCCCTGGATCTGATTGTCTAGCCTAACTAGATGTGCTTGAATTTCGTCTGGTGGAAGACTAATTAGGCTTGTACGAAAAAATTTGACTGATCAAGGTCTACAGCAAGATTGGCTTCTTGGCCACAGTTGTCGCATTTAACTGGGAATCGAGGCATGGCCCAAGCATCATTATTTTTTTGATTTCTAGCTTTGATAGCATCAAACACACTCTTGTCGCAGTTGTCCAACCATTCCATGATAAAGGGAGTTTCGGTAACTACTTGCTGACCAGTATCAACACTTTCAATAGTAGCACGATAAATTTCAGTTTGGATATCGGCTAATTCTTTGAATAAACTGTTAACTACTTCTTGTCTTTCTGGAGTGTTGTCCATGACTTCTGCTTGAGCAAGACGTTGTTGTAGTCTAAAGTTTTTAAGATTAAACTCAGTGCTTTGCTTATATGTTAATGGACGTAGATTAATGGTCAGATCGTCTGTGACAATTTTACCGTCATACTGACAGGCCATGTAAAATTCCACAACTTTGTTTAGATCGATGTCATAGTCATTTTCAGATCCGCAATTATTGCACTTGTGTCCCACGGTCATGGAGTTGCCATAGGTAGCAATACGAATAGCTGCCAATAAAATAACTAGATCCAGTATACACAATTCCCAAGGATCTTTGATAGCCGGGCAACAGCTGGTTAAAACTTGTGCTGTGCTTTCGCCAGACAACAATGCATCTGGAGTTTTAACAATGATTTCATCCATGCCCGTCATACCATATACTGGTGTATTGGTAACATCGCCTTGGATAGTACCGGGCTTGTTAAAGATACCTCCGCTGGGGAACTTGATATAGATCTTAGGTTGTCTAAAGTACTTTTGTAACGGATTAACGGCCATTGTAATAACTCCAAAATATTGTCATGTATTTATATACGCACTTTTTGGGTTATTTTCGTATTGGCTAGGTTTATTTGGTAAATACAAATTATGAAAGTTTATGAAGTAATTTCAAAAGATCCTCAACTAGACGAATTCAGTTTGAATCCAATGAACTGGTTCGGTGCCGGTAATGCAGGAGCCGCAGCTAAACAAGCCAGTTATGATGCTGGGGCTGTTAAAAATCTAGCGGCAATTGCTAAAAAGCAATTTCCAAATCTAAGTCCAGCTGCTGGTAAAGCACTGGCTGACATTACATCTGGTACAGCTAAAGCTAGCAAGGCCGCATCGCAAGAAGCATTTGCTATGAAAGTAGGTAATATTAGCTATGTGTTGCGTGTACTAGGTGCGTTTGCTATCAGTTACAAGTTGTACAGCAATTTTTCTATACTTGAAGATAAGTATAATGCAGGTGAATTAAACGCTGAACAGTATAAAGAAGCACACGAAGCCTACTGGGGACTGTGGGTTATTCAATTCATGGGTCCATGGTTAGCAACAACTTTAGGTACAGCTAAACTAGTAGCATTTTTAATTCGTTTAATACTGGCGGTATTAACATTAGGTGTAACTGTGTTTACTGGCGGAGGTGCAGCCGCTGCAACAATTACAGGTCTAGTAGTTGAACAAGCTGTGTTTACGGCTTTACAAGCGTTCTTAATGTCTAAAACATTTGAACAATGGATGTCGGATCACTTTTTCAAAACACTAGTAACTATTGGTTCAGTACCAGATGCTAGTTGGAATATACTACGTCAGTATTTGAGTGAAATTCCAGTAATAAATGCGTTCTTCAAAGATAAAGGTGTTGATTTTTACACAGCTGCCAAGAAAGAAAAACAAAGAATCAATCCTGCGGCAGCTGCTGACGATGAAAAAGCAACACAAGCAAGAAACCTAGCACCTTTAGATTCTGATAAAAATGCTATTATGATTAACGGAATTCGTGTTACTGATAAAGACGGCAACTTAGACGATTATGCCATGATGCGTCCTTTTGTTAAGAACTATTTAGAACTGCATCCTGAAGATCCTAATGTACAAAAAGTACTAGCACTACAATCCAAATCTAAATAACAGTTATATACGCTGTTATTCAATCCTATAAATACACTATATTTCTAGGATTTTTTTATGGCCGCAGATAAAGACACCGTCGAAGCGTTTAAGCAAGCTCTTAAAGAATCTGGCATCGGTAAAGGCAACAGCGCACCAAGTAGTACGGCTGGTAATGCAGCCGGAGCAGGATTCGGCGCGGCTACAAAAGATGTTATTGACAGTTTTAATCCTCTAAGTGCCGCAAGTAAAGCTGTTGGTGCAGGCATGGATGCAGCCGGCAAAGCATACAATAATTTAAAAGGTGTAATTGAACCTAGTCTAGGCACATGGCGAGAACTTAGTGCTAGTGGTGCAAACTTTAATAACGATATAGTTGGCATGACAGCTGCAGCTGCAGGCGCACGATTAGATATAGCAGAGTTTGGCCAAGTCATTAAAAACAACTCAGGCAACTTTAACGGTTTAGGCGGAAGTGCTGCTAAAGGCGCAGAAAATTTTGCTAAGTTAAGTAAAGAAATGGCTGACAGCGGAGTCACAGATGACTTGCGCATGATGGGTATGACCAGTCGAGATATTAATGATGTCTTGGCAATCACGTTAACACAGCAACAGACTGTGAACATGAATGACGAAGCTAGTAAGAAACGTGCTATCAAAGCAGCCACAGAACTAGCTACTGAAATGGATTTGATGAGCAAGTTGACTGGTAAGTCACGTGCTGAACAAGAAGAAAGTTTAAAGAAAGCACAAGCTGACATGCAAGTGGAAGCTAAGTTGCGTATTCTTACAATGGGTAAAAGCGAAGAAGAAGCAGCTGCAATTCGTAATAATTACCTAACACAATATAACGAAGCTAATCTCCGTGGACAAGGACAAATGTTTAAAGAAGTCTTTGCCACAGGTACTGTGCAAAGTGAAGAAGCTGCTAACCAAGTAGCTATCAGTGGCAGAGAAGCACAAGCTACAATGGCACAAGCTCGTGCTACCGCAGAAGGCAATGCCAAAGCTGCTACTGAATACAGTAAGCAAGCATCTGCGGAGATGATGAAAAATCAAAATGATGTTAATAAATTAAGTCTTGCTGTTTATTCTAGTAATACCGCCGCTGGCGAAACAATGAAAGCCAGTATGACAGCTAATGCTGGCATTTATAAGAGTGAAACAGCTCTTATGAAGCAAATGGAGAAAGAAGGCAAACTAGATGGCATTAAAGACGAAGCTGAAAAACGTCGTATAGTACACGAAGAAGCATTAAAACAAGCCAAAGCAGAACAAACAGATAAAAAGCCAGGAAGTGAAAGCACCGAAGCACTTGTTAAATTAGGCGCACGAGCTGATGATGTTAATAGTGCGTTTATGAATAAGGTTGTTGTTCCTATTAATAAAGATGTAGGTCCAGCATTACAGAAATTTAATGATGGATTATTAAACTCTCAAGTTAAAGATAAATCAGGTAATGTAACTACTGTTAGTAAAACTTTAGAAAAAGAAGTAGGAGAAGGTTACCAAAGAGGTAAAGAGGGATTTTCTGGACCTAATGCCGGCAAAGATGGAGTTATTGGTGCCGCAAAAGATTCAAAATCAGGTAGCCCATTAGAAAATGCTGCGGCTACTGTTGGTGAAAGTGCAGGGTTTGCAACAGGTAAAATATTACTACCTGCATTAGACAAGACAGCAGACGTTATGAACAACGTCAAAAAAATGGCTGAAGGTGGAACTGTAAATAAACCCGAACTAGCTATTATTGGCGAGGCTGGAAAAGAGCATATAGTACCAGATGAAAAGATGCAGACCTTGATGCAAAACATGAAGGTTGATGGTTTAACAGCTGCCGCAACAGCTATGGCTGATTCACAAAAAGGCGGTGGCGTTAATGTATCTGAAATTTCTAATCTAGTTAAAACTACTATCAGTAGTGCAAGTGGTCCAACAACTGGCGCAGCCGCGGCTGCACCTATGACAAAGAGTGAAAAGTTTCAAACAGCAGACTGGGCAGATGCAACTCAAGAAGAAATTGCTAAAGGACTTGAAGGATCAAAAAAACAACTAGCTCGTTGGACAACAGATGCGCAGGAAACTGAACAAAAAATTGCAGATATAAAATCTCTAGGATCTAAAAGACAACTTACTGAAAGTGAACAATATGATCTAGACGAACTTGAAAAAGAAAAAGCAAAAAATCAACGAGCAATTGATTATCATCAAACTACAATTAACGTATTAAACAATCTAGACGAATATAAGGCTAGATTAGAAACAGAAAGTAAACAAAAAGTTGTTTCAGCCTCGGAAGAAGCTGCTAAAATTGCAGAATCTCTTGGGTTAACACAAATTGATACGGTTAAACAATCAGCCGAAGAACAGAAAACAATCTTAAGTGAACATCAACAAACTACATTGAAATATGCCTACACTGATGCAGAAGGCAAAAAAATGCAGTTGGAAAATGCTAAAAATCTTGTTGATGCTGAAAAGAATGCCATTGCTGAAAAGAATAAACAAATTGAAGAAATTCAAGTTGCTGCTGATGGTCGTGAACTGACAAATAGAGAAAAGAGTCGCATTGAAAAACTGCAAAAAGAAATTGAAGGCAGTAAAGAAACTTTAAGTTACCGTGAACAAGATTTAGCAGTTTACGCTAATCTTGATAAGTTAAAAACAGAACAAATTACCAAACAAGCCGAAGCACAAAAACGTTTAGAAGAACTCGGCCTCACCGGCACAACAAAACAAATTGCCACACAAGCCGAAGCACAAAAACGTTATGAAGAAATATCTAAAGGCGGTATAAAGACAGAAGAAGAACAGCGAGCTGAAGCAACTAAAATGGTAGAAGCTTCAAATGCTAAAATTGAAAAACTTAAAGCAGATGCCACTGGAAAAACAGAAGCAGCTGCTGGAAAAACAGAAGAACCTTCTAAATCTGTAATACCCGACTTTAGTTCTTTTGGAGAAGGAGTAAAAGGCTCGGGACTTCCTCCGTTCTTGCAAAAATTAAATGCTCAAATTAAAGATTCTAAACCTGCTCCAATCAAATCACCAACTGAAGCAAATAAAGATGCATCTAAAACTACAGCACAAGCTGTTAAAGAAGAAAAGAAAGAAGAACCAAAAAAACAAGAAGCAAAAAAAGAAGAAAAACCAGCTACAGGAACAGTTGCAGAAGTTACCATGAAAGATCTACATGCCAGTCTAGAACACTTAAATAAGAGTATGACAAGCCTTCTTAGTTATAGTCAACAAACAGCCACAGCAGCACAACAACAAGTTAAGGCAACTAAAAGTTTAAGTGGCAATAAGTTTGCTTAAAAGGATATAAATTAGATGAGTTGGAAAAAGTATTTTACGCCCGTACCTGTAAATGGTGAATTGTTAGGCCCTATCAGCGGCCAAAACAACGGCAATCGTCCTGGTCCGGCAAGAAGTAACTATTCTAGCTACTTGCCGGATGTATATTCTGGTAGTCCAAATCGTATTGAGCGTTATCAACAGTACGAAGTTATGGATAGTGATCCAGAAGTTAACGCTGCTCTAGACATTCTAGCTGAATTCTGCACACAAAAACTAAAAGATTCAAAGAGTCCATTTGCGGTCAAGTGGCGCAATAAAGGAACTAATGTAGAAGTTCGTGTTTTAAGTGAATATCTACAACAATGGAACAAGTTGCAAAACTTTGATGTACGTATTTTTCGTATTGTTCGCAATACTTTTAAGTATGGAGATAGTTTCTTTATTAGAGATCCTGAAAATCAAAAGTGGAGTTACTTAGATCCTAGTCAAATTATCAAAGTTATTGTTAATGAAAGTGAAGGTAAGAAACCTGAACAGTATATTGTTAAAGATCTAGCACCTAATTTTGAAAATTTAATTGCTACAATGATTACTCCTACAGTAAATCCACGTCAAACTGGCGGTGGTCCATTGCCTGCAAGCGGTTATTTAGGGCAATCAGGCGGTGGTAGTAGTAGCGGAACTAGTGGAGGTAACGTAGGCGGACGCTTTGGAATGAATCAAAAGGAAAATGCCATCGATAATAAGCATATGGTTCATTTGAGTTTGTCAGAAGGTTTAGATCAAAATTTTCCATTTGGCAATAGTTTATTAGAAAATATCTTTAAAGTTTACAAACAAAAAGAACTATTAGAAGATGCAATCTTGATTTATCGTATACAACGTGCTCCAGAACGTCGTGTATTCCATATCGACGTGGGTAATATGCCTAGTCACTTAGCCATGGCATTCGTAGAACGTGTTAAAAACGAAATACATCAACGCCGTATTCCGTCACAAACAGGAGGCGGACAGAACGTCATAGACTCTGCATACAACCCTCTGAGCATTAACGAAGATTATTTCTTCCCTAAAACAGCAGACGGCAAAGGATCAGACGTCACAATGCTAGAAGGCGGTAAGAATATTGGCGAAATTGATGACTTGAAGTACTTTACTAACAAGTTATTCCGTGGATTACGTATTCCAAGTAGCTATTTGCCTACTGGTGCGGATGATTCACAGAGCAATTTCAATGATGGTCGTGTAGGAACAGCGTACATTCAAGAGTTACGTTTTAACAAATACTGTGAAAGACTTCAAAGTTTACTAACAGCAGTGTTTGATAGCGAGTTTAAATTGTTTTTAAATGCTCGTGGATTGAATATTGATCCAGATTTATTTGAACTAAACTTTAATCCTCCTATGAACTTTGCAAGTTCACGTCAAGCAGCTATTGACACTGAACGGATTAATACATTTAATACCATTCAAGCCGTTCCATTTATGAGTAAACGCTTTGCTCTTAAACGTTTCCTTGCACTAACAGACGAGGAAGTAGCAGAAAACGAACGTCTATGGGCAGAAGAAAATGGAAAAGGACAGCCAACTACTACCGATGCCGCTGGAGAATTACGTAGTGCAGGCTTGTCTGCTAGCGGAATAGAAGGAGACATGGGTGCTGCTGGTGACATGACAGCTCCAGAAGATATAACAGACACTGGCGAAGAACAAGGAGCTCCTAATCCTGGAGCTGCAACACAACCTGGGGCCGCTACTCCACCGCCTGCCGCATAAATACAATATGATTTTAAGAGAGTTGTTTTATATTGATCCAGACACAAGGCATGTAGCCAATGATTTGCGCTATGAGCCTAGACGCGATCAGACTCAGTTGCATAGAGATGATACACGTAAAACAAGATTAACACTAAGACAACTAAATGAACTACGTAAAAGTAGTGAAGCCCACATCCTGGAACAGGAAAGCGAACTAGAATTTATACATTCAATGTATGCAGCTCCACCAGCTGCACCAGCACAATAATTGAAAACGGCCAAAAAACGGCCGTTTTCACACCTTATCTATACACTTTTTTAACAAAAGTGTAAATATAATACAGCCTTGTAACCACAATCACAGGAGAACCAAACATGACTGACCGCGCTCAATTTGAAGCAATGCTTGAAGCTTTGATCAATGAAGATCATGAGCAAGCAAAAGAAATATTCCACAACATCGTTGTTGGAAAATCACGTGAAATTTACGAAGAATTATTAGCAGAAGACTTCAGCCCAGAAGAAGCTAACAAACACGCTGGCCTAGGCGGACACCAATCTGAAAACATGGAAGAAGAAGATGATTCTATGGAAGAAGACATGGAAGAAGAAGGTGCCGAAGAAGAAAAAGGCGAAGACGAGCCAGAAGACGACGGTGAAGACGATGGCGAAGAAGAGCCAGACTTCGGCGGTGAAGACGATGGCGAAGAAGAGCCAGACTTCGGCGGTGACGAGGAAGGCGATGCCGAAGGTGGCGATATCGAAGATCGTGTTATGGATCTAGAAGACGCTTTAGAAGACCTAAAAGCAGAATTTGAACAACTAATGGCTGATGAAGAGCATGAGCCAGAGCATCATGACGGTATTGATGATCCAGCATTTGGTGGCATGGATGCAGAACAAGATGAAGTAGCACATATGATGGAATATGTAAACAAAGTTGCACTACCAAAACATGGCGACAATGGTCAAAATACAAAATCAGTTATTGACAACATGAAGAACGATATGGGCGGCACAACTGCTAATATTGCTAAAAACTTCAGCACAACAACTGGTGGAACACAAGGCGGATTATTGAAGCCAAGTACAACACTACAAGACGGTGGAAACATCAATAAGCCAGGCGCTAATGCAGGCAAGACAGCGTTCAAGAAGAAAGAACCTGGTCATGGTCCAGAAAGCAAAGGCAAAGGCGAATCAGCTGACAATAAAAAGTCAACGATTGGCGGAAGAATTCGTTAATTAATAAAGAGAACATATAATATATGTTATACCTCCGAGAGAATCTCAGTTTCAACGAAGCAAAAATGATCGTTGAATCTGATGACAAAGACGGTAAGAACTTGTACATGTCCGGGATTTGCATCCAGGGCGGTATACGTAACGCTAACCAGCGTGTTTACCCTGTTAATGAGATTGGCAAGGCTGTTAAGACCCTTAACGATCAGATTCAGAACGGTTATTCAGTTCTCGGAGAAGTGGATCATCCAGATGATCTAAAAATTAACCTGGACCGTGTGAGTCACATGATAGTTAATATGTGGATGGACGGTCCTAACGGTTACGGGAAGTTGAAAATACTTCCAACACCAATGGGACAACTAATCAAGACAATGCTGGAAAGCGGAGTCAAGTTAGGTGTTTCAAGTCGCGGATCCGGGAACGTTAGTGATAACGGTTCCGGTGAAGTATCGGATTTTGAGATTATCACAGTAGATATGGTAGCTCAACCTAGTGCTCCTGGAGCGTATCCTACACCAATTTATGAACACTTGATGAATAATCGCGGTGGATTCAATGCCTTGCGTATAGCGCAAGAGGTGAAGGGCGATCCTAAAGCACAGAAATATCTCAAAGAGAGCTTATTGAATATAATAAGCAAACTCCAATAACAAGGAGAATCACATGTTGGATGCGCTAAAATCGTTATTTGAAAGCAATGTGATTTCTGAAGAGATCCAAGAGTCAATTCAAGCAGCTTGGGATTCAAAAATAAATGAAGCCCGTGAACAAGTTGCTGAACAACTACGCGAAGAATTCGCACAAAAATACGAACACGACAAAAACACAATGATTGAAGCTGTTGATCGCATGATCAGCGAGCAACTTTCTTCTGAAATTGTTGAGTTTGCCGATGACCGTCGTCAGTTAGCTGAAATGAAAGTTAAGCTAGCCAAGGAAAAGAAGAAGACAGCTGAAGTAATGAAGGAATTTGTTACACGTCAGTTAGCTACTGAAGTCCGTGAATTACACGAAGATCAAGTTGTAATGGCAAGCAAGTTCGGAAAGTTGGAACAATTCGTAGTTGAGGCTCTAGCTCAAGAAATTACAGAGTTCTTCAAGGACAAACAAGACCTAGCAGAAACTAAGGTACGCCTAGTTCGTGAAGGTCGCAATGAAATCAAGAAGGTAAAACAAGAGTTTGTAACTCGTGCTGCTAAGATGGTTGAATCAGTTGTGACTCAGAATTTAAATTCTGAAATCCATGCACTGAAAGAAGACATCGAAGCAGCTCGTCGTGCAGATTTTGGTCGTAAGTTATTCGAAGCTTTTGCTGCTGAATACTCGACCAGCTACCTAAATGAAAAATCGGAAACAGCAAAATTACTCAAGGTCATAGACTTGAAAGATTTGGCAATGAAGGAAGCAGCGCAAGCTGTTGTCAAAGCTGAACAAATCCTAGAAAGTAAAGAATCTGAAATCCGTACTCTTAAAGAGAGTCAAGAAAGAAAAGAAATCATGAGTCAATTACTAAGTCCACTTAACAGTGAACAACGTGAAATCATGAGCGAATTAATGGAGAGCGTAAAGACTACTAAGTTGAACGAAAGTTTTGACAAGTATCTTCCAGCCGTAATAGCTGGCAAAGCTCCGCAGAAGAAACAGGCACTAGTAGAGGCTAAAGAAATAACCGGAAATAAAATTTCCAACAACCCACGTAGCAGCGAGATGGATTCGAATATTATCGATATCAGAAAGCTCGCAGGACTAAAAATTTAAGGAGAATTTAAATGTCAGAACTACTTAATGGACGTTGGGCAGAAACAAAAGAAGCCCTATTAGAAGGCTTACAAGGCACTAAAAAATCAGTAATGGGTGTGACCCTTGAGAATACTCGCAAGTATTTGATGGAATCTCCAACTGCTGGTGCTACTTCTGCTGGCAACGTTGCAACTTTAAACCGCGTGATTCTTCCAGTAATCCGTCGTGTTATGCCAACCGTTATCGCTAACGAGTTGGTTGGTGTACAACCAATGACTGGCCCAGTCGGCCAAATTCACACATTGCGTGTGCGTTATGCAGACTCATCAAGCGGTGCTAATGTACTAGCTGGTGAAGAGGCACTAAGCCCATTCAAGATTGCGGCTGCTTACTCTGGTAACCAACAAGACGCAGTTGCTAAAGCAGCTACTACAGCTTCTTTAGAAGGTCAAGCTGGTAACAGAATGAGCATTCAAATCTTGAAACAAACAGTTGAAGCTAAGACACGTAAATTGTCTGCTCGCTGGACATTTGAAGCTGCTCAAGACGCTCAAGCTCAACAAGGTATCGACGTTGAAGCTGAAGTTATGGCTGCTTTAGCTCAAGAAATCACAGCTGAAATCGACCAAGAAATTATCGCTTCGTTGACTTCATTAGCTGGTACAGCTACACAAACTTATGACCAAGCTGCCGTTAGCGGTACAGCTACATTCGTTGGTGATGAGCATGCCGCTTTAGCTGTTCAGATCAATCGCGTAAGCAACTTGATCGCTCAACGTACACGTCGTGGTGCTGGTAACTACGCTGTTGTTAGTCCATTCACATTGACTATCCTTCAGTCTGCTACAACTTCAGCATTTGCACGTACAACAGAAGGTACATTCGAAGCTCCAACAAATACAAAATTCGTTGGTACATTGAACGGTGCTATGAAGATTTATGTTAACAGCTATTCATATGACAATGCTCCAGTTCTAATTGGATACAAAGGCTCAAGCGAGAGCGATGCTCCTGCTTTCTATTGCCCATATATTCCATTGATGAGCAGTGGTGTTGTATTGGATCCATCAACATTTGAACCAGTCGTATCATTCATGACACGTTATGGTTATGTTGAGTTGTCAAATACAGCTTCTTCTCTAGGTAACGCAGCTGACTATCTAGGTCTAGTTGCTATTACTAACGGTAACGTCAAGTTCAGCTAATTCAAACCTAAACAGTTTATTAGTAAAAATAAAAAGGACCTTCGGGTCCTTTTTGTTTGGGTAAATATATGATGCCTACAACTATATTTTATTCTCCGACTAGTATACAACAAATAAGTTCTGTTGAAGAAGCTACTGGACGTCCTAGTATTCCTTGGACACACAGCGAACTAGTTATTAGTAAAGATAGCTATGCTGTATCGCAACAACCTTTATATTGTATTAGCGGATTATGGATGGAAAAATTTCGTAGTAAAACTAATGCATTATGGTGTACTGGTTTTAATATTCCCAATGTTAATTCTGCAATATTAGGCATAGAATTTCAATTAAACATACAACGTGCCGGACGTATACAAGACTTAATAATTCAATTAACTAAAGACGGTTTGACACTTGCAGGGGAAAATCGCGCAAGCGAAATTAATTCTGTTCAAACAGATATGAATACTGGAGATTTTACTACTCCGCTACACCCAGTCGGTGATTTCAATGTATACGGTAGTAGTACAGATTTATGGGGCGATACTTGGACTAGCACAGAAATATCTAGTTCAACGTTTGGAATTGTTATTAGTTTTCAAAGTAATCCGATAATTCCTCATAGAGACTTAGCTTATGTTGACCAAGTAGCTTTAAGAATCACCTACGCATAAATACATAGTACGATCCACATAGGGTGGATTTTATGCGGAAATCCAACCGCGTACGGCCTAGAACGCCGTGTTTTCATAAGGAGAAAATAAAATGGGACGTCCTCTAAATAAGAAATATTTTGGTAATCGTAACGTCGGATCTGATGGAACATTCGCATCAGGTGCTACTTTGTCTAATACCAGCGCAGAAATTGGTGGTAAGAGCATCTCCAGTTTCAACATTACAAACCGTGGTTCATGGTTATCAAACAACGTAAGTCCAAATGTGCCTGTACTAGGTTTGGCAGTACCAGCTCCACAAATTGCTGATGGTATCCAAGCAACTTGGTCAGTGACTTATTGTATTGACACAGTAACAACTAATGCTGGAAAAACAGGATTGGTAACTGGCGATACTTATACAAGCTCAATATTCCCAGGATCAATAATCACTGTTGGCGACCTAAGCGGAGCAAATGCTTTGTTTACAGTTACTAATGCCGGTAGCACTGGTAACATTCCACTTGATACAACAACAGTTAGTATTACTCAATTAACTGGTACAGGGGCTGCTACTTCTTTTACTGTTGATATTCATACAAAATTAGCCACAGCCAATATTAACAATGTGGGTTCTGGTTATACAGAAGAACAAGTGTTTACTATTACATTAGCAAACGGTGCTACAGGTACTCCTCCAACAATCAGTATTGTACTAACACAACCAGATCCAACACAGGCTGCAGGTAGCGTTGGTGATCGTGAGCCAGCTATTATTGCTTATGCTTGGTTAAGCGGTGCGCCAGCAGAAGTTGATATCGTTCGTCAAGTGTCAACAGATCGTTATCGTATAAACAAAAATGGCGAGTATACACGCACAGGCGCACACACTGGTAAACTAAAAGAAACTGGTTTAGTAAGCGGAACATTTACTGGTAATGAAGGCGCAGAAATGAATATCTGGGCATTTGATGCAAGCGGCAATTCATATCTTGTTAAGAAATTAACAGCTCGCAAGGCAGTAGTTTATCCAGTTGCTTGTGCTCGTTTAAACAAGTCTGCTGGTTCAATATTTGCTGCAGGCACAGCAGTTCCTTGGAAATTCTTCCCAGGACAAGCAAACGCTAGTGCAGGTTACGTGAAGATTGAAAACGCTTAATAGTTAAGGACTAAGATGTCAAGAATACTTAAAGTCAGTAACGGTGATTACAGAATACAAGTACAAGCTGTTTCACCTAGCGATACAACTCCTACTATCTTTTTAGATACAGGAGCGTTGCAAGGCCGAGTTGTTATTACTGGTAATCTTGACGTTAAAGGTTCTACAACCACTGTAGAAAGTCAAAACACAACTATCAAAGATAGTATTATTACTCTAAACAAAGGCGAAACCAGTGCAGGTGTTAATAGTTTATTATCACCTGCATATCAATCTGGTATTGAAGTTGACCGTGGCACTTTAAACAACAATGCACGTTGGGTTTGGGACGATCATAATGTTAACTGGTATGATAACAAATCAGCTGCAACATCAAATGGTGCATGGGTTGCTTATAATGTTACAGACGGCACATCATCTGCCGTAGCAGAAGGTATTAAAGTAAGCAAAATTCAGCCATCAAATGGCGGAGATTTACAAGTTGATTTAGGCGGCGGCGATGGTGTATTACGTGTAACACACTACGATGTTAGTGCAGGCGCCAGTTATGCCAGTAGAATTCAAAACACAGATTACGATACAATTCCAAACGTTCAATACTTGCAACTTTATGTGGCTAGTACATATTCACCGGGCAGCGGACAAGGACAAGCTATTGTACATAGCATACAAGATACTACAAGTGGAACAACTAGTTTAATAAATGCAACAACTAATTTATTAACATTTACTGTAGGTGGAACTTCGTCTACCATGACATCTAGCGGATTATATCTAGGTGGACAATTATTAACTTATAACGTACAAGTAGCTGGAAATACAACTCCAAATACTATTACAACTATTGGTTCAGGCAATCCTAAACATGTAGTATCTACTAATGATAATTTAATTTTAACATCAAATAATACTACAGTTGAAGTAAACGGTGTAATACAATTAGACAATCATTCAGTTCCAGCAAGCAGTGTTTCTGGAGCAAGTTTAATATATTCAGGAGACCCTGGAACTGGTGTTGGTACACCAGGAAAGACAGGTTTGTATTTTAAAAATACACTGACAACAGACGAATTAATCAGTAAGAACCGAGCAGTACTTCTAAGTATTTTACTATAAGGAATAGAACATGGCATTAAGCGCAACTCAAATTACAGCAACCGCAGTTACAAGTGGAAGTCCTAACGGAACCGTAGTGTATTCTAGTTCTGGTAATAACGCTATTACTAGTATTATAGCTTGTAACAATCATAGTTCTACAACTATCAATTTGACACTTTATGCTGTTCCAAGCGGAAAGAATCCATACGGAAATCCAGAAACAACTATAGTTTCAGCACTACCGATTCCTCCTGGAGAAACTGTAAGTTTTGATCAAGAAAAATTAGTATTAGGCAACGGAGATCAACTAGATGCAATCGCCAGTGTAGCATATTCAGGCACAGGTGTAAGCATAGTTGTAAGTACATTGGCGGTATAATGAGATACTTAAAAAGACAAACAATTAATCGCAGAATTGCTAACGATCCACAATTTTTTGTAGATCCTACCAACGCGGCTATAACGTCTAGTAGTTCTAATGCTGTGTTTGGATCAACAGCTAATATTGTTATGGGTGTGACAAATAATTTAATATTACCAACAGGAACCGTTGCACAACGTCCAAGCTCACCATTAAACGGAATGATTCGTTATTGTACAGATTTAAATGGCGGTCAAGTTGAAATTTATCAAGCAGGAACATGGCGTAGTTTACGTTTCAAAGAACCTGTTGTTGTTACAAGAGAAACTTATACAGGAGATGGGTCCAGTACAGTATATGGTCCATTGAACCCTCAACCTCCAATGTATACTGGCGGTAGTGTACAAGATAATGCTACATGGACCGGTGATAACTTAGTGGTTATTGTTGGTAACGTGTATCAAACTTGGTCAACAAACTATCTGATTCAAACAGGAACAACAATTGGTGTAGCACCGTTTAATCAAGGTGCAAATGCCTCTAAGTACTATATCAAATTTACATCTGCTACACCGGGACTAAGCACACCAATAGTAATATTGCACGGCTTTGACAGTTAAGCTAGGAGCTGACCATGGGGCGAGAACTTGGTAGAATAAGCGGCCCGTTACTAGCAGAAAATCTCAAACGTAACGGCGTTGATCTTGCCTTTGAAAATACTTTATTATATTTTAATGTCACAAACAATTATGTTGGCATTAACAATAGCGGCCCTGCGTACGACTTAGATGTCTCAACTTTTACTAATACAAGCGGTACAAGCACTGGTTTAACTAGTACTGACTGGTTAATTGTAGACAACAACGCTTTTTTAGCTAACCTCGAGTTTACAACCAATAACGTACAAAACGTAACTGGACCAATAGTTATTAGTCCTAATCAGTCTTCTAACCCTACGATTGTAGTTCCAAATTTAAAAGCTACAGATGTTTATTTTAGCGGTAACAGCATTACCAATTATACCGCTAGCGGAGATTTAAATTTAACTCCTACTGGACAGATAGTAGTCAATTCTAACACATTAGTAAATGGTGATCTACATGCCACTGGCAATGTAACATTTGATGGTAACATAACTTTTGGTAATGCGCCAACTGATACTATTAATTTTAAAGCAGAAGTCAATAGTGATATACTACCTAGTATAACAAATACAGATAGTTTAGGATCATCGACATTGGTATGGAAAACATACTATGGAAAGATCACAGTTAGTACTATACTAACATCTACTTTAGATGTGACTAGTACTTTTACAGCTACGGGCACTAACACATACAATAATAATTTTACAGTAGGTTCGTCTAGTTCTGATACAGTAAGAATTCGATCTACTTTTGATAGTAGTTTAATTCCTAGTGCTAACGGAGTTTATAATTTAGGATCAAGTAGTTTATATTGGAATAATTTATTTGTAAACAAAATAATAGTTAGAGGTAATACTGTAATTACCAATAACTCTATAGCAACTACTAATACTGATAGTAACCTAGTATTAGTTGCAAATGGATCTGGGTTGGTAAGAGTTTATCAGTCTAGCTTACAGCTTGATCAGAATGCAATTATTAACGGAAATTTGCTAGTAAATGTTAATACAACACTAGGCAATACAACCTCTAAAGCAATTACACAGACTGGTAATTTTAACCAGACTGGTAGTACTACTATCAGTGGTTTACTTACAGCATCTGGCAATATTACAATTTCTGGTGCAAATACTTACTTAGATGTAGGTAATTTTGATTTCCGTGGAAGTACAATAACAAACACATCAGCTAACGCTGATATAACTTTGTTAACAACTGGTACTGGTAAGATTGCTATACCCAGTAGCGCACAAGTTGGAAAAGATATTAATCTTGTACAAAATTTATCAGTAACTGGAACTACTAATTTACAAAGCCTAGTAAACACTGGTACAATAGCACAAACTGGAGATTATTCTCAGTACGGTAATACTAATATAACTGGTACTCTAGTTTCTAATAATTTTATATTTCCAACAACTGGATCTTATATCAATATAGGTAATTTCCAAATCAGCGGAAATACCATACAAAGTATAGCATCGAATAGTGATATATCATTTTTAGCAGCTGGCACTGGGTCTACTAATATTGAAAAATTAACTATTACTAATAACAATATTAGAAATACATGGACCAGTACTTCTGAACAATTGATAACCCAAGATGCTCAGTTAATTGTAACTCAAGATGGAATTATACTTACAACCGAGTTCTTTAATACTAGTATTTCACAAAAAAGTATTTACTTAACTCCTACCGGAACAGGTAATGTTTATACAAACTCTTATACAAGTTTAGTTTTACCTATAGGGGACGATCAAGTAAGATCTATGATATCTAACGGAGAAATTCGTTATAATGATATTTGGAATAACTACGAAGGTTTTAGTGAAACTGGTTACGTAAATTTCATAGGACTAGTAAGCCAGAATCATCTAACATCTGCCGTTGCTAATAGCTCGGCTGAAACCCTAAATTTCACAGCAAATAATATACTAACGACTACTATAGATTCAACTAAACTGTTTAATAATACTTTGCTAGCTGACACTATACAAATTAACTCAAATAATATCGATAATACAAATTTATCTACAGATTTATTCTTAAATCCAACCAGTCAAGTTAATTTTGTCAATACAAATATAAAAGTTAATGGTAACACAATAAACGTTATAAACAATCCTCTAACATTTTATAGTACAGATTACGGACATGTAAGATTTACAGGTTCGAACGGATTTATACTACCTATTGGAAGTATCAATAATAGACCAGCAACTCCTGAATTAGGTACAACTAGATATAACTCAAGCTCACAAGTTCCAGAGCTTTGGAATGGCACACAGTGGGTACAATGGAACGGAGCTTCAGCCAAACTTACCAAAGAAGAAGTGAGTGACGTCTCCTATACTTGGGCCCTTATCCTGGGGTTATAACCAAAACCGATAAATACTATTACTGTAAAATCTGACCAAGGTTTTACGATATTCAACAGTGGTAAACCCGCTAAGAGCGTCCAGCTGAAAAAGTGGTTAACCGTGAAACACGGGGTATACGGGAGCGTAAATGGCTGTTGGTCGAATTTCGGGTCCGCTCTTAAAGGACAACCTCCTACGCAATGGCGTAGACTTGGCCTTCGAGACGAGCCTTCTTTACTTGGATGTTACAAACAGCCGCGTAGGTATTAATAATGCCACACCCGCTAGCGACCTCCATGTAACTGGAACCACCCGTACTACCAATCTATATGTAACAAATCAAACACAAATTGGCCAACCTGGCAGTATGTTTACTGTCAGCGGCAACACTATTGCCAGTGATAATTCAACAATTAATCTAACCCCAAGCGGATCAAACGCTGTAGTTTATCAAGGGTTAATCAGTGTTGGACAGTTGACTATTGGAACAAATAACATAAGTTCCACTGGTACAAATACAGATATAAACATAAATCCAAGCGGCACTGGCCAACTAGTTGTTGGTACTGTATCTGCAAATCGAAACGTATTAATCAACGGAAACTTACACGCAACTGGCGTAATCACAGCCGACGGTAATATTCAGCTGGGTAATCAAACTAGCGACACCGTTACATTTGATGCCGAAGTAAACAGCGATATTATACCTAGCACAAATAACTATTACAACTTAGGTTCTAGCTCAAATGCTTGGAAAAACTTGTATGTTACTAATGTAAGTGCCACCGGAATTACCACAACTGATTTTACATCAAGCGGTAATTTAACTATAAATGGCACTACTACTATTAGTGGTACTACTACAATTGGTGCAGATAGTACTAATTTGCTAAATGTAATTGCTAGAATTAATAGCAATTTAATTCCTAACACAACTTTACTCTACGATTTAGGAGCCAACGGGTTATACTGGAATACAGCATATATTAATACCGTAACTACTAGCGGCTTAACTATTACAAATAATAGTATTACCAGTACAGCCACTAACAGTAACTTGTTACTAAGCGCCAACGGTATTGGTCAAGTTTATATTCCAAGTAATAATCTACAAGTAGATAATAATGCCAATATACAAGGCAATTTAACTGTAGGCGGAACAACTAGTTTACAAAATGTTGGAATAACTGGCACCTTAACCCAAACTGGTAATTTTACACAAACTGGTAATTTTACAACCAGCGGTAATGTACAAGCAGGTAGCCTTAGTGTTTTTGGAACTCTTACAATTCCTAATTTTATAATTAGCGGTAGCACAATTACTAGTACTACTAACAATGCTAATTTTAATTTAGTAACTACTGGATCTGGACAAGTCTACATACCTAGTAGCCTTTTAATTAGTCAGAATCTTGCAATCCAAAATAACTTAATAGTTTCTGGAACTAGTACATTAGCTGGTACTAGTATAAATGGTACAGTTGGACAAACTGGTAATTTTAATCAAACTGGTAATTTTACTACCAGCGGCAACTTAACAGTTACTGGTAATGCTAGCATTTCTGGCAACTTAACTATTCCAAATATCACCATTGGCGGAAGTACCATTGCTACCAACCAAGGTAATTTAGATCTGAACATTCAAGGATCTGGCACAGGTAGTGTTATAGTAGAAAGTGTTAAATTCACAGATAACAATATTCAAAGTGTTGGAACAAATGCAAATTTATTATTAACACCTCAAAGTAATGCCAGTGTTATTATAAACAACAACGGTAGTTTTGTACTACCAGTTGGAACAACAAGCCAGCGTCCTGATCCTGCTAGTAACGGTATGATCCGTTATAATACTGATTTAAAAAGATATGAAGGCTACAATGTAGATAACTGGTATAAATTGGGCGGAGTAGAAAGTGCTGATGGAAAAACAAGAATAACACCAGAATTAACACCTGGCGCCGGTGATAATATTATTAGATTCTTTGCAAACAATGTTCTTGTAGCAACAATAGACCCTGCTAAATTATACACAATTGATTTTCAAACAAGTAATTTAGACATAAGTAATAATACAATTAGTGCAATCTCGCCTAATACAGATATCAATTTAAACACATCAGGTTCTGGTGGAGTTCTTATAGGAAATCTGCGTTTTGCGGGCAATAGCATTACTAATGTAGCATCAAACGCGGTAACAGAATTTGTAGAAAACGGTAATGGATATGTTAAAATATCCGGAACTTACGGACTAGTAATACCAAGCGGCGATGAAAATCAGCGCCCTGCTTTGCAATATACTGAAGTCGGTATGACTCGTTATAATACTACATATCAATATGTTGAAGTATTCAACGGCGTTAGTTGGACCAGCGTTTCTGGTACAAGTACTGGTGTTACATTTAATGATGCAACTGATATTGGTATTGAAGCTGCACTAATGATAGGATAAAATAATGACAACAGCTTTTAAAAACGTATTGAATTCAGGATTAGGAACAAGTCCTACTACTGTATTAACCACAAATAACACTGCACGAACTACAGTAATTGGTTTAAGTTTGACCAATACAACTTCTGGCATTATTTTAGCCAGTGTACAATTACAAGACACTGTGGCTAGTACTAGCGCCTATTATGTTCAGAATATTGTTATACCTCCTAATACAAGTGCTAGAGTAATTAACGGCGGCGAAAGACTAGTCTGTGGTCCAAGTACAAATATTATAATAACATCTAATACAGCAAGTAGTATTGATCTTGTTATGAGCTACGTTGAAATAAGCTAAGGATAAAATTATGACCTATTATGTTGGTAACGAATACAATTTAAATGATTTGCTAGGAGATGGAAACCCTAGATATTTTTACGCTCTACAAAGATTAGACGACGGTACTCTTTATTTTTATAAAGTTGATCAGTTAAGTAGCTCAGGAACAATCACGGTAAACGTTCCAGGTTTAAGTCAGAATAATTTTGAAAATTTTGAATATGGTGTAGATTTCTTTGATGGACGATTGGCAACTGACCATAGTCGTCCATATCCTAATTTACAATTTGATCAATATCGATGGGACAATAAAAATTGTTATTATTATCTAGATACTGCAACTGGACAGCTAGTTGTTAGAATTAATCAAGCGTATACATATTCGCAAGCTCAAATAATTAGTTCAAATTAATAGGAAAAGAATAAAATGGCAGCAGAATTTAAAATTGGAAGACTAAAATTTACCTGGGAAGGTCAGTGGACGCCAAATACTTTTTATAATCGCGATGCGGTTGTTGGGTATCAAGGTAAAACCTATGTATGTCTAGTTCCTAACACATCAAACAGTACAAATTTTTACACAGACTTGTATTCTAGTCCGTATCCTTATTGGAATTTAGTACTCGACGGCAAAACTTTTTCTGGAGCATGGACTACAGGAACAGCTTATAGTCTAGGTAATTTAGTTATCAGCGGCGGTGTTATGTATTATTGTAACACTAATCACACTAGTTCGACATTTGCAACTGACGCTGCTAAGTGGGCCATCTACAATGAATTTTTCTCTTGGCATACTACGTGGACTACTAGCACAGCTTATAGTCTAAATGATATTGTAAAGTATGGTGGAATTGTTTACAAGTGTATTGTTAACCATACTAGTGCTTCGACTACGGCTCTTGGTTTAGAAGCTAATCAAAGCAACTGGAGTACATTCTACAGCGGAATTGAATATAAAGGCAATTGGCAATCTAATTACAGATATAAAGCTAATGATGTTGTAAAAATTGGAGCAGATTTATATCAAGTTACAGTTGGACATACATCTTCAAGCATTCCTGCTTCAGGAAATTTCACAATGTATATACCAGGCCAGGAAGAGCAAGGTGCCTGGAGTTCTTCAACAGTTTATCAAAAGGGAGATATTGTTAATTACGGTGGATATAGTTATATCTCAAATACATTTGACAATACAAACAATACTCCGTCAACTGATACTACCGATTGGAGTGTACTAACACAAAATTATTTGTTAATGGGTGACTGGGCATATAATGTTGCTTATCAAGTAGGAGATGTTGTTCGTAAAGGCGGAGAAGTATTTGTAGCAATACAAGATAATTCAGCTCAAGACCCTACCAGTTTTAGTTATACTACTAACTATAACTCAACAGGTAGTAGCGGAACCACGCTAGTAGTTACTTCATCATTAGGAATTGTATTAGGAATGACAGTGGTTGGTAACGGTTTTGCTAGCGGACAATATGTTACTAAAATTATTAATAGTACAACTGTATTATTAAGTTCTCCGCCCGATACAGCTTTAGTTAACGCACAAAATTTAACATTTTCAGGTGTAAGTCCTTACTGGAGTGAACTATCTCCAGGTGTTCGCTGGAGAAGTTTTTGGTCAGCTGGTACACAATATACTATCGGTGACCTTGCCTTGTATAAAAATTATACATATCGTTGTATTACAACACATGTCGGTAGCGTATTAAATCGACCAGATGTAGATACAAATAGTAGTTTCTGGGTAGTATATACTAGACATGCTACACGCAATGCATTAGTCAAACAAGGTGATATTGTTACATATAGTAACGGTGCTACAACCAATATACCAATTGGTACAAACACGTATTTGTTAAAATCTAACGGAACACAATCTAATTATTCAACTATTTTAATAACACCGAATGTTTATTATGTTGCTCCTAATGGTGTTGATAGTCTTACCGCAGGTACTTCTTGGGATCAACCTTGGAAGACTATTAAGTATGCATGTAACTTTTTATTAAAAGGTACATTAAATCCAAATGCATCAACTTTGTTAACTTCTAATAAAGAATTTATTGTTCAAGAAGTTTATAATTATTTACAATACACATACAGTACAAATGTTAGTTCGTCTACAGGTATATTATTCACTTGTGCTTCAACTAGCAATTTTGTAGTTGGCATGCCAATTGCATTTGGCGGATCAGTGTTTGGCGGCGTGACAACTAATACACAATACTTTGTTCAAAATATTGTTAACCCAACAACATTCTCAATTAGTACTACATTAGGCGGCTCTGCTGTAGCATTAAGTAACGCCAGCGGTGCTATGCCGGCCTATTATTATAATCCAACAAAAACACAACGCGATGCTAGATTAATTATCGATTCAATAAATTATGATCTAGTAAGGGGCGGGAATAGCCAAACAGTTGCGGCTACATTGGCTTTTTTTGCTTACGGTAGTTCAACAACTTATATTAATACAAATGTAGCCACTCAGATACAGTATTTTATCGCTGCTTTAAATTATGCATATACCCTTATCCCAAGTGCTATAAATCAAGGTCAGCCAGCACGAAATTATCAGGCGTTGAATAATGTTGCAAGTCCAGCATCACAAATTGTAAATTTTTCTGTTACAGCTGAATCTGGTTCGCTATCTACCATACAATCTTTGTTGTCAATAATTATTACAGCACTGACTAATCAAAGTACCGCATCTGTTCCTACATCAAATTCAGGTATTAGTGCTACAATTTATATTAAGTCTGGTACGTATAACGAAACATTACCTATTACTGTTCCTGAAAATGTAGCATTAGTAGGTGATGAATTGCGCGGCACGGTGGTAAGTCCAAATGTTATTATTAACACTTATGTGACTTATACCAATGGCAATACCAATTTAATTACAGCTAGTACAACTAATGGATTGTATGATCAATGTCCTATACAATTCTCTGGAACAACATTTGGTAATTTAGCAACCGCCACTACTTATTATGTGATTGGTTCAACTATTTCCGGAAATCAATTTGCTATTAGTATTACACCGGGCGGTGGCCCATTACAACAACAAACAGCGGTTGGATCAGTAAGCATGTTTGGCGGTGATGCTATACAAAACATGTTCTTGATGCGTAACGGTACTGGTCTACGAAACATGACTCTACAAGGCTTATTGGGAACATTAAGTATTGCTGATTCAAACGGCATTCAACAAACTACCGGTGGTGCTTATTCTAGTCTAGATCCAGGTGCTGGACCTAATGACACTACCACATGGATTTTCCGTCGTAGTCCGTATTGTCAGAACGTTACACTATTTGGATCTGGTTGTGTCGGCATGAAAATTGACGGTAGTTTACACAACGGTGGAAATAAATCCATGGTGGCTAACGACTATACTACATTGATACAAGACGGTATTGGGGTATGGTGTACCAATAGTGATGCAAAAACTGAATTAGTATCCGTGTTTGCCTATTATAGCTATGCAGGATATTACGCTCAGAACGGAGGACGTATTCGTGCTACCAATGGTAATACTTCGTATGGAACATATGGTGTTATTGCTGAAGGATACGACTCAACAGAAATTCCAATTTCTGGTAATGTATATAACCTGAGCGGACAAGCCAGTGCTAGTGTAGTTAGTGCGTTTACTAATAGTGGAGCAATACAAAAATTACAATATTCAGATGCTGGTGTGAACTATACACAAACTTCTACAAATTTATTGCAAAATAGTAATAACTTTGGAACAGGTTGGTCAAACGATGGTAATGTTTCATTCAGTCAAAATCCTACATCTCCGTTTGGAGTTACTGATGCATGGACCTTAACTGGAACAAATTCTGTTGCAAATCAAGGCTACTTATATCAAACCATATCAGTTAATCCACAAGGTGCCACTTATACAGGATTGAGCGCAAGTAATTTAAGCGGTAGTGGTAGTAATGCTACTTTTAACGTTACAGTTACAAGTACAGCTTATGTTGTAACAGCAAACTTTGGTGGTAGCGGATATGCGACGACCAACCAGTTAAGAATTTACGGTAGTGTATTTGGAGGTATAACTGGTGTAAATGATTTAACTATTACTGTTACTGGTTTATCTGGTAGTAGTATTTTAAACGTTACTGGAGCAGGAGTAGTTCCAGCTGGTAGCGCATTAAATTATACATTTAGTTTATATGTACAACAGGGTACAGCATCTAGTATAGATATACAAGGTGTGTTTTCTGGTAGCAATAATTCTGGTGGCGGCATAAACTATAATTTTGGATCTGGAGCAATTACAACAACAACTAGCGGTGTAGGAACAGCTCCTACGCTGTACGGAGTTAATACTATAACAAACGGTTGGTATCGCATTTGGTTTGCTTTGAACGATACAACTGGTTTGAATACATCTTTAACTTATAATATCTATCCAAGAAGTATATCTGGAACTAGCGGATACACTATATGTTACGGACCGCAATTAGAAATAAATTCAAGCCCAAGTTTTTATTTAGAAACATCTACTGGAACTTATACAGCCTATGCTAACTATAAAATAGTAGGTGCAGGTGCAGGTGCAAACTTGTTAGGTGATGAACTTCGTTCAAATGCTGTGTTCTCAACCCGTGTTACTGATCCAGGATCTGGAGCTGGAGGTGCAGGATATAAAACAGCTAGTAACAATGCGCAAGGCGGAGCTGGTACATATATCATTCTTTCAGGCGCTGATACTGGAACAAGTAGTCAATATACTGGATTACGAATATTTCTTAATAGTGGAACAGGTGCTGGACAATATGGTTACATTTCTAGCTACAATGCAAACACCAAGTATGCATATATATTAAAAGAAACATTTGTTCCTGTAACTGTAACAGCTTCGACTGGTAGCGGAACTAATACATTGACATTGGGTTCTGGAGATGTAAACACATTATATGCCAATCAACCAATACAATTTATTCCTACAATTAATACAACAACAGTTACTGCAACAAACCAAGCATCTACAATCGCATCAGTAACTATAGGCGGAACAACTAGTACAATAACTGTCAATAGCACAGCACAAATGTATTATAACCAACCAATACAATTTTCAGGAAATGTGTTTGGTGGCGTAGTAACCGGATACACATACTATGTTTATGCTGTTATTGATAGCCAGACAATTCAAATTAGCCAACAACTATATGGCAACCTGTGGCCTCTTACCAACGGCACTGGATCCATGACAGTTACTTATTCTGCTGGAACTAGCTATTTGTATGGATTAAATGCCACAACTTCAATGAGTGTGAATCTTGCAATACAGTTTGTTGGATCAACATTGGGCGGAGTAACAACTGGTACAACATATTATGTTCAAGAAATACTTGATTCAAATACATTTACTATTTCAAATAGTTTAGTAACGGTTACAGCTAGTACTACAACTGTATCTACAGATGGTACAAGACCTAATCAAATTACTGTTGATAATGCTAGTAATCTTGTGAGTTTAAATCCAATTATATTCACAGGCTCGACATTTGGTAATATAGTAGCAGGACAAAAATACTGGATCAGTTATGTTCCTGATACAACTCACTTAACAGTGACTAGTAATATTATTGTGCAAACAGCTACTAACACAGCTATTACGTCAAACTTGATTACAGTTGGTTCGACAGCAGGATTTATACCAGGAAATCCAATCAGATTTACAGGTAACGTATTTGGTGGCGCCAATTTAAAAGTAGATACAACTTACTATATTTTAGTTGTTAACGATGCATTTACATTTACAATTAGTACACAGCCAAATGGTTCTGCTATTAATTTATCCACAGCCGTTGGATCGATGACAGTTAGAACAGCAGGAACCACCGTAGCACTTACCACAGCTAGTGGCACAATGACTGGTACTACTACAGCAGGAAAAACTACACTAACAGCTGGATCGGGCACCATGGTTGCTCAGTTCTCCACACCAATATTTGGTGGAGTAACAGCTGGTACAACTTATTATATCATGACTATTACTCCTGGTAGCCCTAATACTATACAGATTACGGCTAGTTCTGGAAGCCAAAGTCCAGTATCGTTGACAACAACTACTGGATCCATGCAATTTGGTACAGTTGGTTGGGACCATGTGAATTCAGGAACTCCTGCGGCGGCTAACTTGGATACATCGACATTATATTATATTGAACCTCGTGTTACATATAGTGCTCCAGGATTTAATCAGTCAGCTGTTTACGGATTACCGGCATTAAGCGGAATAACTTATGCAGGTTTTGCGGCAGGTGACGGTTATTTCATGTGTGTTGCTGCGTCAGGAACAACTATTGGATTATCTTCAGACGGCGGTACTTGGACACCGTTAACATTGCCAACTACAGGAACCTGGACTGGTATTGCTTACGGAAATAAAACTTGGTTTATTATTTCAAATACAACAACTGGTTTATGGTCGAATAGTAATGGCTATAGTTGGCATACTGCATCATTACCAAGTGCTTCTTGGAATAAGATTGCGTACGGAAATAACTCGTTTGTAATTATGGCAAGCGGTACTAGTTCAGCTGTTGCATATAGCAATAACAGAGGAGCCACTTGGTCTAGCGGGACTGGTTTAAGTTCTGCAGCCTGGACTGGACTTGCGTTTGGTGCTGGCACATTTGTAGCGGTAGCATCTGCTAGTCAGACTGTTGCTTACAGCACCAATAACGGAGCAACGTGGACTACATTAACTTCTGCATTACCAACATCAGCTAGCTGGACAGCAGTATCTTATGGAAACGGAAGATTTGTTGCTATTTCAAGCGGATCAGTTTCGGCATATAGCTTCGATGGTATAACTTGGTATAGTTCTAGTTTGTCAATTGGCGCATCACGTTTAGTCTATGGTCAAGGTGTATTCCTTGCTTTAGGATCTACCACAGCATACACCAGTGAAGATGGTATCAACTGGGTAACTAGAAGTGTAACTGGCGATACATATAGTGCATTGGGATTTGGATTTAATTCTTCTGGACAAGGTATATTTGTTACAGCAGGTTATAACTCTGTTAACAGTTCTATAATTGGAAGTCAGATACAAGCAGGTGGCCGAGCAAGAGCTCGTGCAACTGTGGCCAGCGGAACTATTACATCTGTTAATGTATGGGATCCTGGATCAAATTATACCAGCACTCCAACAGTGACTGTTACAGATCCAAATGTAACAACGTTTGTTGTTTTAAGTGCTAATACAGGAAATGGTTCATTAGGTAGTCCAACATTATTAAACACTGGATTGTCTTACGCATTTAGTACAACTGCTATTACCATTTGGGGTAGCGGTTATGCTAACGAATATCAAACAGGTTATAATGTTGTTTGTAATAATATTACGGCATTACCAACACCAGGGTGTGATGTGATCTTTAACGGAAACAGTACAATTTATAAATGTACTAGTGCTACACCTTTATACGGAACTGTGGCACCGTATTTGACATGTTCAATTGCACTAAGTCCTAGTATGAGTACAGCATTAAGTCCAGCTAATGGCACTAGTGTAATTATTAGAACTAAGTATAGTCAGTGTCGCTTAACCAACCATGACTTTTTAAATATTGGACTGGGTGACCAAGTGTTATCTAACTACCCTGGATTACCAACTACAACATCGGTGCAACCTCAAAATCAAACTATTGAAGTAAACAACGGTCGTGTATTCTATACAAGTACTGACCAAGATGGTAACTTCAAAGTTGGTAATCTATTTGGAGTTCAGCAAAGTACAGGTATTGTTACATTAAGTGCAAGTCAGTTTGGACTTACTGGTTTGAGCCAGTTGTCACTAGGCGGTATTAGTGTTGGTAGTTCAAGTGTTGTTATTACACAGTTTAGTACAGATCCTACATTCTCAGCTAATAGTGATAATATTATTTCAACACAAAAGGCTATCAAATCTTATGTAACAAGTCAATTAAGTCAAGGTGGTAGTAATACTACAACCGGCCAGTTGACAGCAGGCACTGTAGTAGTTGGAGGACCAAATCTTATTACTAGTTCTATTCCGCAGGGAATTTCAGGATCCACTGTTAAGATTAACGTAAAGGTGAATATAGTTGGATCTAACGGAGCAGTAGACGGCAATCTTGCAGCATTGAATTTCTTTATAAAAAATGCTTCAAGAAAGACACGTTAAACAAAATGATAAATACTATCACAGGATGATATAAAATGGCAGAATTTAAATTAGGTAGAATTAAGTTTGTATACCAAGGAAATTGGGCATCAAATACTTCATATGTAGTCGATGACGTAGTTACTGTTGGCGGAAAAACTTACATCTGTATTTTAAGCAATACAAGTTCAAGTAATTTTTCTAATGATTTGAACAATATTACACCATACTGGCAATTAATGGCAGATGGAACGTTATGGCGTGGAACTTGGGCAAATAATACTGCTTATAATATTGGCGATTTGGCACAGTATGGCGGAACAATTTATCTATGTAACGTTGCTCATACTAGTGTAACTTCTACTTTAACACTTACTGCTACATCATTTACAGTTAATGCGGGAACAGCCACATTGGGCTATGCCGCACAACCTGGTACACCTTTTGTTCCAGGACAGACTATTACATTGTCAGGATTCAGTCCTACAACTACTACTAGTCCATCAAACAATATTAATACAACATTTACAGTTTTAACATGTACTACAACTCAATTGACATTTGCATTGAGTGGCACATATTCTAACGTAACACTAGGTACAGTAGCAGGAACCGGAGCTCTTGAATCAGAAATAAATGATTGGACAGTATTTGGAACTAACATTAACTGGTCAAACGCTTGGGCCACAAGTACTCGTTATAAAGTAAATGACTTAGTTTACTATGGCGGATACACTTATGTTTGTAATACCGCACACGTATCTGCATCAACAATATCTTCTGGACTCGAATCTAATCAAAGTTACTGGTCTACATTTAATGCTGGTATTTTTTATCAAGGTGCATGGACTACCGGTACTCGTTATAAAGTAAATGACATTGTTACTTACGGTGCAGACGTTTGGATCTGTACAACATATCATACATCTAGTGGATCTACATTAGATGCTACCAAATTTACAATTTTAGTAAACGGTTTCCAATTTGTAAACAGCTGGAGTAATGCAACCGCATACAAAGCAGGTGACGTAGTAACTTATGGTGGATATAGCTATACCGCTATTCAGAACAATACTGGTCAAACACCGTCAACCGCAACAACTTATTGGCAAGTGTTTACAACAGGGTTTGTATACCAAGGAGCATGGAGCGGATCAAACTCTTACTTAATTGGTAACGTAGTTAGTTATGGTGGATATACTTATGTTGCAGTTGCAGATAATGCAAACTCATCTATTACAATCACAGCAACTACAGTATCAACAGATCCTACTAGACCAAATCAAATTACTACATCAAGTACAAGTAATTTAGTAGCAAATTTACCAATCATTTTTAGTGGAACTACTTTTGGCAATATTGTGTCTTCAACAACTTATTATGTAAGTTCAGTAGTAGATGCTACACATTTCACAATTAGTGCAACAGCTGGCGGTCCAGTATTTGCTCTTACCACAGCTACTGGTTCAGCAACTGGCGCCACACAAACACAACCGCCACTTAGTGCATATTGGGGTTTGTTAAATTCAGGTGTTCGTTGGACTAACAATTCACAAACATTTACATCTGTTAGTGGTACAAACATTTCTAGTTTAGGAACAGGTGCATCGTTTGATGTTACTGTAAACAAAACAATTTACACAGTAATTCCGCACAGCGGATCTGCTGGTAGCGGTTACGTTACTGGCGATACTATTAAAATTTTAGGAACAAACGTTGGCGGCCTGAGCCCAGTTAACGATGTCACTTTAACTGTAACAGCTTCTGGCGGTGCTATTACATCATTAGTAGCAACAGGTGTTGCTGTTACATGGAGTACAGGTGTTACTTATGTTTTAGGCGATGTTGTATTATTTGGAGCTAACAACTACATTTGTATTCAATCACATGTAGCAACAACCGGAAGCCGTCCAGATAACGATACTACCGCAACGTATTGGAATTTATTCACTGCAGGTTCTGAACCTGCAACATTGACCACAGCAGGTGACATGTTCTATTATGGACTAAATGGTCCAACACGTTTACCAATTGGTACTAACGGCCAAATTTTACGTTCAACAAACGGATACCCTACATGGGCAACTTACGGTATTATCAACAACGTTGTGTATGTTGGACCTACTGGTACAGACAGTCCTGCCCCAGGTTACGGTTTAACAATTGACAGCCCATGGGCATCGATTCGTTATGCTTGCCAACAAGTTGAAAATGGATATTTAAATCCTAATGCTACTCAGTTACTTGCTAAGAATAAACAATTTTTCTTAAAAGAAGTTAATAACTATGTTCAGTATACATATACTGTTACAGTTTCAGCAGCAAGTACAACTGTATTCACAGCTGGATCAACAACATCATTATATGTTGGTATGCCAATTAGTTTTACAGGAACAGTTGGCGGAGTAACTGCTGGTACAACTTACTATGTTCAAGCAATTGGTAGCACAACTACATTTGCAATCTCAGCAACATTTGGTGGAAATGCATTGCCATTAACAGCTGGATCAGGTTCGATGACTGGTACTTATGTTTATAGTGCAAGCAAAACTGAAAGAGATGCAGGCATTGTTATCGATGGAGTAATATTTGATGTAAGCCACGGTGGAACATTAAACAGTACTACGGCTGCTAATGCATATTTTTCAAATGGTTCATTAATCTCTGGAGTTAACTCTTACGATATTATTCCGTTTGTTGCTTCATTAACTTATTTAGGTACTAAATTATTCCCTGCAATTTTATCTAATACAGCTCCGTCAAGTAACTATCAAACACTAAACAGTATTAGTTCAGGTAATCAAGCAAAACAAATTATCGATTCAACATTAACAGCAGAAAGTGGATCGACTACTTTAGCTGGCAATTTAGTTGCTATCACATACAATGCATTAAATGCACAAACTAGTACTGTTATTGCTACAGCTATTGTGCCTGATACAACAATTTATGTTAAAACAGGAACATACAACGAAATATTACCAATCAGTATTCCAAGAAATACAGCAATCGTTGGAGATGAATTGCGTAGTACAGTAATTCAACCAGCACCTGCAATTCCTAATTTAGTAAATGATAAACCTAAATCAATCTTAGCTTTGAATCATACTAAGGCATTGTTGAGTAATTTAATTTCAAATACTACAATTACACCGACTACTGGAAATACACAAACACAAGTTACTACATTACCAGCCGGCGATCAAGGATCTCAAACCGCTGTTAATAGTGTTTTAACAAATGCTGCGTTAATCCAAGATATGATAAGCAACGGCTTACCACAAGCTCCTGCATTTGTATTGCCTCAACCTACTGGTTACAATACATCATTCTTGTCAACATACGGCAACGGCGTAACACAAATTGTTAACAATTATTTGTTCATTAAAGCAGAAATCGCTGCTTATTTAAATACCAATTATAATACAATTTGGACTAGTACCGCATTTACTACTGGCGGATATCAAGCAGAAACTATCAGAGACGTTAGTTTTATATTAGACGGACTACAGTACGATTTAACCTACGGCGGTAATGTACAAAGTAATATCAACGGTAGTTCATATTATTCTCTAGGTTATAGTCAAGTTCAAACAGCATATACTCAAATTTTTAATGCAGCCTTGACTCGTTTAAAAACTATTATTGGACAAATTGTTCAAGGTCAATCAGTATCTGCAACTTCTGGTAATAGTGTAACTCAGTATACTACAGCACCATACGGTAATTCAACAGCCGCAAGTGCTGCACAAGGTTTGATACAAAATATTTTAAACTGGATTGCAAACGGTTACGGAGATACAACTGTATATCCAACAGTTGCTATTGCTCTAGCAAGTAGTCAACTACAAACATCGTTTAACTTGTTACAAGCAAGAGCTAGTGAAATTGCAGCAGATGCTCAAGCATGGGTTAAAAAGTATTATCAATCAAGTAATATTAGTACTTCATTAACTAATCGTGATGCTGGATATATTGTTCAAGCACTATCATACGATTTAGTATTTGGCAGCAACTTCAATAGTATTGCGGCAGGTAGAGGTTTCAACAGATTAAACACTAGTGCCCAAGCATTATTAGCAAATACAAATAATGAATTATCAGCAACACTGGGTGCAATTCAATTTATTGCTAACAAAGCAAAACAATATGCGGCAGGTGGTTCAGCAATCCAAGCAACAGCTACAATCAATGATGTAATATCATTAATTAATGGACAAGCTACAACTACATTAACTACCGCAACAACAAGCACAAACGTATTAACTGTGTCTAGTACATCAGGTATGTATGTTGGCCAGCCAATTCAGTTTACTGGATTGCCAGCTAATATTACTACAACAGCCACAGCTACTACAACAAGTACTAACGTAATTACACTAGGAGCTACAGCAAGTAGTTTAGGTATTGTTGCTGGACAACAAATTTATTTTACAGGTTCTGTATTTGGTAATATTGTACAAAACCAAATGTATTATGTTTTAAGTCCAAGCGGAAGCACTATTCAAGTTAGTTTAACATACGGTGGAAGTGCTGTAGCTTTAGTAACAGCTTCGGGTACAATGTCAGTTGTTGTTAACAATGCTGGAGGTTTGTGGAATAACAATGTCTATTGGATCAACACTATTCCAGGTACTACAACTTTAACTATTACAAGTAGCTATGCAAGCGGAACAGCTTATACTATTACTAATACAAAAACTGGTATGACTGCTAGTGCAGTAGCTGGCGATTCTTCTAATATTTTAACAAATGGTTCTGTAACTTATAATGACACATTAACTACAATTAATGGAGCAGAAATACTACGTGCTAATAAAAACTTTATAGCTTATGAAGCAGCTGCATATATCAGTGCAAGTTATGGTGGAGGTTCTGGTGCTGTAACAACTACTGCCTCTACAGGTAATTTAGTTACAACATCTAGTGCTCATAACTTTGTAGCAGGCGATCCTGTAGTATTCAGTGCTGTTACAGTAACAACTACAGCAACTTCTAGTATTGCAAGCACAGACGGCAGTCGTCCAAATCAAATTGTTGTAGGAACTACAACAGGAGTTGTTGCTGGCATGCCAATTAGCTTTGCTGGAACAAACTTTGGCGGTATAAATTTAAGTACTACTTACTATGTTAAAACAGTAGTTGATAGTACACACATTACCATTAGCGCAACTTATAACGGAACGGTACTGACTCTTACAACTGGTACTGGTTCAATGACAGCAACCATTGGCGGAATATTTGGTGGATTGACAGCAGGCGTTGAATATTATGTATTGTCTGCAGGTCTTACACCAACATCATTTGCTGTTACGGCAACTCAAGGAAGTACAACACCAGTTACTCTTTCACCTGCAAATGGAGTTGCTACAGTTAACTATTATTATAATTTAACTAAATGTATTCGTGATACTTCAGAGTACATTAACGCATTGATTTATGATTTAAATTACCCAGGTAATTACAAATCATTACGTGCAGCAACATTGTACAATAATGCAGTGAGTGGATCAACTACAAGTAACATGTTCTTTGCTAGAAACGGATCTGGTTTAAGAAACTGTACCATGAACGGATTGACAGGAACATTGACAGCAGCTAATAGTTACGGTACAAAACGACCAACAGCAGGTGCGTATGTTTCATTAGATCCAGGATTTGGACCAAACGATACTAACGTATGGATCAACAGCCGAAGCCATTACAGTCAAAACTGTACTATGTTTGGTACAGCTTGTACTGGTGCTAAAATTGATTCAGCACTGCATAGCGGTGGTAATAAGTCTATGGTTAAGAATGACTTTACCACAATTTTAAGTGACGGTATTGGTGTATGGTGTACAGGTTCTGGATCATTAACAGAATTAGTTTCAGTGTTCAACTACTACGGCTATGCTGGTTATCTAGCAGAGCTAGGTGGACGTATTCGTGCTACCAACGGTAATAGTTCATACGGTACGTATGGTGTTATTGCTGAAGGCACAGATACTTTTGAAACTCCAATTTATGCAAACTTAAACAATCATAATGCTCAAGCATATATTACTAACGTAGTAACAGATGCAGTTAACAACGTATTACGTATTGAGTACGAAAATGCTGGTAACGGTTACACAAACTATCTACCAGGTATTAGTGGATCAGGTTATAATGCCGCAGCAATTGGAGATGAATTTAGAGATTCCGCTGTATTTGAAACACGTTTAATTGATAACGGTGACGGTACAAGCACAAGCGTAGGCGGAACAAGTTATGTAGCAGCAACTAACACTGGACAAAACGGCGGTGTTGGTTACTTTACAATTGCCAACACCGACCAAGCATTAAGCACAGCGTATGTTGGTATGAGAATACAACTAACAGCTGGTACAGGTGTTGGTCAGTATGCTAATATTTTAACTTATAGCAACGGAACTAAAACTGCTCAAATTTACAAAGATAGTTTTGCTACATTAACAATAACAGCAACAACACAAGGTACTCCTAGTACTGTTACAGTGGCAAGTACAGCAACATTATATACCAATATGCCATTCTATGTAGCAACTACAGTGGGCGGTTTGTCGGCAGGTACAGTTTACTATGTTCAATCAGTAGCAAGTACGACAACATTTACAGTAGCGTTGACAAGCGGTGGAGCAGCGTTAACTACCGCAATAACAACTACTACAAGCCAGTCAGTAGCATTGTATGCAGCAGGTTGGGATCATGTTGTTCCAGGAACACCTATTACTAATGCATTAGATTTAACAAGTACATATATTATTGAACCTCGTATTAACTATACTGGTCCAGGATTTGTTTCAAACGCTAGAACACTTCCATCAAGTACAACATGGCAAGCTGTTACATACGGTGCAGGTTATTTCTTAGCTGTGCCAAGTACTGGTACTGGTACCGCAACTAGCACTGATGGTAAAACATGGACAGCTGGCGGTTTATTACCAAGCAGTCAATCATGGGTAGATGCTGTTTACGGCGGCGGACAGCTAGCAACAGCAACAGCAGTTGTTGGCGGCTTAGGCGGAACTGGTGCAACATTTACAGCCACTTTAGGTACTGGTTTATTATCAGGACAAGTTGTAGGTATCACAGTTGTTACTAGCGGTTTAGGTTATACTACACCTCCGACTATTGTAATCAGCGGAACAGGTTCTGGTTGCGTAGCTGTAGCTCAAGTATTGAACGGATCCGTAACTAATGTTACAGTTACAGTTCCAGGATCAAATTATACAGTTGCTCCTACTGTAACAGCGGTTACTAGTACTGTTACAAGTATCACAGCAAATACTTGGGGTAGAAATTATTTCTCAGTTCCAACAATTACAATAAGTGCTCCATTTACTGCAACATTATGGACAGCAAGCGGAATTGCTACTAGTGGTACGTATTACTACTACAATAATGCTGGTGTTACTAACTATTATTTGGCAACTAGTAATGGTACATTTACCACTACAGGACCAACATTTACAAGTGGTTCAACAACTAACGGTACTGTAAGTTTAACTTATTCAGGTACACTAGCAGTAGCTACAGCTACATTAAGCAATAATGGTGTAAATGCATTTACTATAACTAACGGTGGGTATGGTTATACAACAACTCCAACTGTAAGTATTACAGATACTGGAGCTAACTACGTTGTTATTTCTGGTGCAAGTAATAATACAGCATATCAACTTACAGGATCATTGGGTTCAGCATGGACAGCAGGTCCATCAACTGGTAAGACAAACTTGTATTCTATTGCTTATGGTAATGGTATCTATATAGCAGTTGGTGGTGCAAGTGGAACACCTAGCGCAGTTTCAAGTACTAACCCAGGAAACGGTGGATCTTGGATTGACCGTTCAGGCGTAATTACTGGACTATCGAGTAATTATTATTCAGCTGTTGCTTATGGTAATGGTTATTTTGTGGCCGTACAATATGGCGGAACAGTAACTTCGACAACTACAAACGGTACAAGTTGGACTACTGGAGGTGTACTTCCAAGTTCAGCCAACTGGGTCAGCATTGCTTACGGTAATGGTCGTTTTGTAACTATTGCTACTGGTAGTAACAGTGTAGCATACAGTTATGATAAAGGCGTCACATGGATTGCTAGCCCAGCAGGATTGCCATCGAGTCAAAGTTGGACTAAAGTAACCTACGGCGAAGGTTTATTTGTTGCTATAGCCAGCGGTACAACTGTATGTGCTACAAGCCCAGATGGTGTGACTTGGACAGTTCAGGCAATGCCAGGAAGCAGTAGTAACTGGAAAGGAATTGCATTTGGAAATACATCTTTAACAGCTGCAGGTCCAGTGCCAATTTATGCAGCGGTTTCGGCAACATCTGGAACTACAGCCGCAAGTATCCAAACAGGTGCTACACCTTTAGGAAGAATGAAAGTTACAGCAGGTGCTATTGCAGAAGTTAGAATGATAGAACCTGGTTCTGGATTCAGCAAAGGAGTTGTGACAGCAACTACTAGTTCTACTAACGTTATAACAGTTGATAACACAATTCTATTGTCTAATAATCAACCGGTGATATTCACTGGAGCAAGTACCGGTGGATTAGCAGCTAATACATATTATTATGTAATTGGATCAAGTATTACAGCTAGTAGTTTCCAAGTAGCAGCAACAAGTGGTAGTTCTACACCTGTTACATTATCAACTGCAACTGGCTTAACTGGTACTTTCAGAGCAAGTCCAATCGCAACAGTAACTGAACCAAACCACGTTAAGACAGCATCGTTAGCAGTACGCACAAATGATGGTGCAATAGCAAATCCAAGTTTCAGTAATAGAGGTACAGCTAATACATCGGCTACAGCTTCGGTTCAAGGTGACGGATATGCAGACTTGTATCAACCTAGTTCGTTTATCGCTGTATCTAATTTATACTCATCACCGACAGCAGGTGCTAACGTAGTATTCAGTACTATTCCAAATACTTGGTATAAACTAGTAAGTGTAACTAACGTATTAGGTCTGGCAGGAAACTACACAGCTACATTCCAAATTAACCCAGCGTTAACTGTAGCTCTTGCTCCTCCGCATAATACATTGATTACAACCACACTAAAATATAGTCAGGTACGTTTAACAGGACACGACTTCTTGTATATTGGTACTGGTAATCAAACTCAGACTAATTATCCAAACGTTAATCCGGCTACCGCTATCCAAGCTAATCAAACTAATAGTTCGGGCGGTGGTCGTGTGTTCTTCACGAGTACCGACCAAGACGGTAACTTCAACGTGGGTAATTTGTTTGGAGTTCAGCAAGCAACTGGTACAGCTACATTGAACGCTAGTGCGTTTAACTTGTCAGGACTACAATCCTTACAATTAGGTAGTGTAGCAGTTGGTGTTGGAAGTGCTGTGATCACACAGTTTAGTACTGATCCGTACTTCACAGCTAATAGTGATAGCATTGTTCCAACACAAAAAGCTATCAAATCTTACATTACATCACAAATTGGTGGTGGTGCAAGTAGTTTGAACGTAAATACACTAACGGCTGGTATCATTTATATTGCTGGTAACACAATATCAACAACTAGCGGTGCAAGTATTAACGTTAAAGCAAAGATGAATTTTACAGGTGGTATTGATGGTGCTCCGGTTGCACTAGCATATTTCAACCAAAAATAATAAGGAAAATTAAAAATGGCAACAGGTCGATTTACAACACCCCAGGCTTCGATACAGCTTGGAACAACAAATACTACATTGTACATAGTACCCGCTGGTTACTATAGTGTATTCAATGTTTCATTGACAAATACTGGTACAACAGCGGTGACAATTCAATTAGCACTTTCGGCAACTAGTACACCAGGTACAAGTGACTGGATCGAATTTGGTACAACTATTGCTCCAAAAGGAGTTTTTGAGCGTACCGGTCTAGTAGCAAATGCTGGTTTATATGTAGTAGGCTTGTCTAGTACGGCTGCACAAGTTAACGCAACTGTGTACGGTATCGAAACTTCAACATCATAATAGTATAAGAGAGATAACATATGGGACGATATAATACGGTAATAGCGACGTCAACCGCTATCGCAGGCACATATACAATGCCAGCACCTTTTGCTGGTATTCAAGAACTTGGAGGTACAGCACCCTATACGGTTACAATGCCTAGCCCTGTGTTATTTCCAGGTACTACACAAACTTTTTACAATACAACAAGCGGCGTAGTAACATTGTCATTGAGCGGTGTAACTCCTGCAGGTAACATTATAGGACCAGCAACTAACAATACATCTGTTCAAACTTATGCTATGCCTACTGGTGCAATTTTTACAGTTTACTCAGATGGTGTAAATTGGTTAAGTATAAACAATGACAGCGGTGGTCCATTCTATGCTACTACAGGTAGTTTTAGTGGAGTGTTGACCGCTACTGGCGGCATTTCAGCTACTACAGGTGGCAACAATCAAACTTTTAGTACAACTGGTAGTGCTACAATCAGTTTAAGTTCGGGCGGTATTGGTAGTATTGCCAACATGACCATTGGTAGTAGTAGCCCTCAATCGGGTGCATTTACATCTTTAAGTGCCAGCAGTGCTGTAACACTAACTGGCGGTGGTGCTGCAACAGCTTATAATACATCGGGTGCAGCGTTATTAGTAACAGGTGGTGCTGGTATTAGCGGTGCTTTGTATACAAACAGTACAGCACAATTTGCCAATACATTAACTGTAACTTCAGGCGGAGCAAGTATTACAGGAAGTGTATCATTACCAACTTCTAGCGGTACTACACTTACTGTAAGTTCAACAGCCCAAGGTTCAAATGCCAGTACTGGTAACGCATTGCAAGTTGCAGGTGGTGTAGGTATTCAAGGAACATTATATACTGTAGGTTTAACAGAAACATCTAGTATAGCATTTAAAGAAAATGTTATGCCAATTGGTAATGTATTAGATCGAGTAATGAACCTAGTTGGTGTCACTTATGATCGTAAAGAAGGTCGTAAAAACGAAGCTGGTTTAATTGCTGAAGAAGTTTATAAAGTTATTCCAGAAATTGTTAGCACTGACAAAGAAGGCAAACCTTACGGTATTCAATATACAAAATTATCAGTATATTTGTTAGAAGCTATTAAATCATTGAAACAAGAAATCAATGAATTAAAGGGATCAAAGTAACATGGCAAATTTGCAAAGCACTACGGCTACCTCGTTAACAATTAACAGTAACACAGTTTGGACCACAAATAATACAACTGGTCAAAACTCAGGTGTTAGTGCCGACTTGATTGGCGGTTATGACATAAGATATATTTCTTCGTGGAATAGTTTTAATAACGGTGTTTGGCAAAATATAAATAGTTTCAGTTTGGGCGGATCTACAAGTAACTGGTACCCTATGATTATCGATGGTGCTAGAAATGCTGACGGTACTAACGGTCTTGACATCAGACGTTTAAGTGTTCACCAAGATGGAAGTAGTTACGGTGCATTTTTTGGTACTATTCGTTATCGTGCAGGAACTACTAACTTCTGGGAAGTTACAGAAAACTGGGGTTCAGGAACTTACTATCCATTTTTAGCAAACGTACAATGTTCTACTACAGATACTAAGGTAGCTGTATGGTTGCGTGGCGGACTAAGTTATTACTATAGATTCCATAGTGCTGAATCTTTTACAGATAATAGTGCTACAGTTCCTAAGAGTTTTAGTGGCGGCACTGTTACCAGTGTTGCTAGTAGTAGTATTCCTAGTTCAAGTCATTATTATCAACATAATATATGTAGTCAAGGTTACAACTTAGGACAAAGCGGTTATGGTTGGGGAACAGTATGGAGTGTTAACACAATCAGTACTAGTTCTGACCTTAGATTAAAAGAAAGTTTTGACGTTAGTTTTGGTTTAGAATTTGTTATGTTACTAAAACCCAAGAGCTTTACTTGGAAAGCACATCCGCATTGGGATGAACCTGTAGTTAACAGCATTGATACAAGACGTCATCATGGATTTGTAGCTCAAGAAGTTAAAGAAGCAATGGATCAATTAGGCATAACAGAAGATGAATTTGGTGGGTTAGATACACGAAATCCAGATTTCTATTATGTTAGATATCAAGAATTTGTTCCAATTTGCACACAAGCTATACAAGAACAACTAGCAGATCTAGCCGATGCTGAAGCACGAGTAGCAAGATTGGAGGCAATGGTATAATGGCATCATTACAAAGTACAGCCGTAACAGGATCACTTACCGCAGGCGGATATGGTGTTTGGTATCATGGAAACGATGGCACTGGAACGGGTCTTAACGCAAACGATATTTGGGGATATGACCTAAGATACTTAGACGCAAATCGTCGATTAACTTACGTAGATTTAACAAGTGGTAGTACTGGTACATTTTATCCTATGACATTTGCTTCGGCAGGTGTTGCTCCTGCTAACAATACAAATTCCAATCAATGGGGTTCTGGTGTTAGCGCACTACATATTCGTCGTACAAACGTTCACCAAGAAGGTGGAGGTTACGGTAGTTTATTTGGACGCTTGCGTTATCGTTCTTCACAGTGGGGACATCATCAGTCTTTCTGGGAACTAACGGAAAACTGGGGCAATGGAAGCTATTACCCTTTTATAGCGGGAGCAGCACTACAAGGCGAAACAAGTTATGCTTGTATTTTCCTTAGAGGAGGTTTAAGTTATTGGTATAGATTTGATAGTCCAGACCAATGGGAAAATTCTTCAGTGGCAACAACAAAGCCATTTCCTAACTACAATAATACAACACTAACTGTAAGTTCAGTGACTACATCTAGTATTCCAAGCAATGCTAGATACTATGCACAAGGTGTTAGTGTCAAAAGCGGATACAATTTTGGGGATTCAAACTTTAGATGGAACGTAGTATATGCAACAGCAACTAATGCTAGCTCTGATGCAAGAATAAAAGAAAATATTGGAGTAGTATTAGGAACAGAATTTTTAAGTTTATTGAAACCTGTAAGTTATGTTCGAATAGGAGATGCTGATCAACGCAGAGCTCATGGGTTTGTAGCACAGGAAGTCAAAGAAGCTATGGATCAATTGGGTATTCCGCTGTTTGGCGGATATGATGATGCTAGTCCAGATAAGTTAGCATTGCGTTACAGTGAATTTATATCAACATTAATTAAAACTCTACAAGAAAAACGCGAAAGAGTTGTAGCTCTTACAGCTAAAATTACAGCATTAGAGGGTAAGGCATAATGGCATCGTTAAAATCAACTAATATAGCAACCAGTGCAACTGTTGGCGGCGGGGCAGTTTGGCACACAGGTAATCAAGGCAGTACAAGCGGAGCAGATACAGGTTTAAATGCTGGACAAATTTGGGGTTGGAATGACTACGAGTTTGACATTCCATCTAGGACCACTGCACTTACATTAGGTGGCAACACTAGTAACTATTATCCAATTATATTTGCACAAAATGCATGGGATGCTGGAAGTTATGGAACGCCTCTTATTATGGATATCCGTCGTACAGATGCTGACCAAACAGCTGACGGTGCAGGCACCGGTACATTCTTCATGAAGTTGAAGTACAGAGCAACTAACTGGGGATTCCATCAGAATCACTGGGAAATTTTAGAAAACTATGCCAGCCCAACCGCAACACAATATCCATTTGTTGCTAACGTAGCACAACCTGGAACCAGTGCCTGGCTGGGCGTATGGATGAAAGGCGGTTTGCACTATCACTTTGCGTTTGGTACGCAAGCAGCTGTATTTGATAGTAACTGCACTACGTCACGAAACAAAGGTGTAGGTAACGGATCTGGCAGTTATTTAAACGGTGATAGTTTCTGTTGGGAAAACCCAACACTAACTGGTGGTGGTGTAGGTTATCAAACTACATTAAGTGTTCCTAGTTATGCTACCTACTTCCAACAAGATTTGTGTTCAAAAGGTTATGACTTAGGACAAAGTAGTTTCCGTGCAAGTAACGTATATGTAACTAGTACTAGCATAAGTTCTGACGAAAGAGTTAAAGACAATTTCGGTGTTACATTTGGAACAGAATTTATAGAATTATTAAAACCAGTTAGCTATACATTTAAAGGCGACTGGGACGATGGTAAATTACACTATGGTCTACTAGCACAAGATGTTAAAGATGCTATGGATCAGTTAGGAATTACAGAAGACGAATTTGCTGGATACGATGGAAGAAATCCTGATATGTTAAGCCTGTTGTATGATGAATTCATTCCTATTATTGTAAAAACCATCCAAGAAGAAGAAAATATTATGACAAATTTAAAAACAAGAATATCAGCATTGGAGGCAAAACATGGCGGTGTATAATCTTATAAAATCTGCAGATTCAAGCAGTGTTACTATTTTAAATAACGGTATTGAAGTAAGTCTCTACACAGATGTTTTTGATACTGGCACAGATATTCATGGCTGGGGCGGCTGGAAAGGCTCTCCTGATCAAATCGCATTTGCATTATGCTATGATTATACTAAAGATTTAGAAAAATCCAAAGCAGCTTATCCTACCTTAGCTCAACTCATAATCAACGCGGCACCTTTTGAATTAAACATAAGTACTGGGTCTATAGATTTTGCACTTAGCCAGATTTAATCCCGTTAAGTGCTATCTAGCACTTAATTGAGGATTTTTTATGTCTGTGAAAATTGGTTGGTTTGTAAACAGTGAACCAGCATGGAACGAGTTGGTATATCAACAACCCGAACCGTTAGCATTGAATCAAGATCATTCTGCTCAATATGTTCGTTGTCCTGCTACAGCACATTATTGTAAAAATACGTTTATAATTAGATCAGGTTACGATCTACATCTACGTTTTGATAAAAATACCAAAACGATCAAATATATCGACGGCAGTCTCGATCCTAGTTATGTAAAAGAATTACTAGTTCAATTTCACCCCAACGAGTGGCGCAACCCGCACACTCCTATTTTTCAACTACATTTAGATAATGGATTTGTTGCAGACGAACCTGTCTGGATGGAAGTTTTTCCAGCATTTTATCAAGCTCCTAAGATTCCGGGACATATAATTCCAGGAACATTTGATATCTATAGTTGGCAACGTATGCTTAGTTATAGTTTTGAATGGATGAATCCTGACGAAGACTATCACATTAGTCGAGGTGATCCACTGTATAGTGTTAGATTCAGATCAAGGGATCCGGGAGATAGTTTTAAAATCGAAACAATTAAAATGGACGACCGATTAAAAAACGATATTGGAAAATGTCAAGGTGTTAAGTTTGCTTTAAAAAATTATAGCTGGCGCCTAATGGCCTTAAATAGAACACTACGCCCAAGGAGATACATTAAATGAATATGGAATTAATCGACATTTATCCTGTTAAAATTGCTACTTATGATCTAAAGCAATTATTAACAGTTGATGAATTTATTTCACTACAAGACGCAATTGAAAATACAAGTGCAGATACACACGAACGTTTGAAAAAACCACAAAGCCCGCCAGCAACAACTGACAGTACTTTGTTTTTAAATGAAAATCATTCTGCTCTTATGAAAGTTAAAAAAGATTTTCATGAAAGTTGTATTGCACTTCATGAAGCAAAGTTTCCAAATTTAGCTGGAAAGTTTCATGTTTACGATAGTATTTGTAAAGGTATTGTTATTAACTCAATGACAACAATGCAAGATACTATGAGCAACTATCCATGGCACTATACTGGAATTGCTGTTATTAGAGCTCCTGAAACTTTACCCGAAGGACAAGGGGATATTGTGTTTGTTGATCCACTACCTGTTAGTGAAAAAGGCGACCAACATGGTGTAATTGCAAAACGCGGCAATATGACTATATTTCCATCATGGTTGAAATATCGTTTTAGACCAATTGCGTATCAAGAAACTGAATACGATACTGTCATGATACTAGTTATGAATAGTTTTGTTGTTCATGAAAGATTAGAAGACTATGCAGCTAAAGAACGTGCGGCCTATAAAGGCGAACCAACAGAAGCTCCACTATTCCAATTAGGGCCAACAGGTGATCGCGGAGAAACTGAAATTGATATTAAACCTCCTACAGATAGTTCACTTCCATCTGAGGGGATAGATATTGGCCGTTTCTGATGAAACACATTGTAGTTGACAACATCGTACCTTTACCTTTGCAAGATCAATACGAATATGCTTGCCAAGGGTTTAGCTGGAATTATCTTATATCTACATATAAAGGTACAAATCCAGGTTCTAAGGAAACTGAAGAAATATACGATGTTGGCCAACTAGTTTACCCTATTCATTTTAGAGATTATACGACTAGCTTTTACTCTCAATTAGATCCGTTAATATCGGCTATATCAAAGATTAAACCTTTATATAAAGATTTGCTAAAAATAAAAGCCAATCTGTTGTGGAGAACTAGAGATTCCAATAACCGTTGGAATACACCACATACTGATATAGATAGTGTTGCCAATAAGGATGACATTTTTTGGTCATGTGTGTATTATGTAAATGACTCGGACGGTGATACTTGTTTATTTTACGAAAACGAAGTAGTACGAGTATCACCTAAAAAAGGCCGAGCTGTATTATTTCCTTCTAGTTTGTTACATGCAGGATCTAATCCTACTGTAAGCCAGCAACGTGTGGTCTTTAATATAGTATGGAAAACAACACATGATTAAAAAAATTGTTATTGTCGGAGGCGGAACAGCAGGCTGGATTGTAGCTAACTGTATGCAATCATTTACTTTAGACGATATGGAAATTAGTCTATTAGAAAGTGATAAATTACCTACAGTTGGAGTCGGTGAAGGAACTAGTAGCCACTTTTGGGCATTTTTAAATCGTTGGTGTCCTTGGTTAAATGAAGCAGAATTTATTCGAGAAACAAATGCTACATTTAAAATAGGCAGCAGATTCGAAGACTGGACACATCCAGGTAGTGTATATACAACTCCTAACGATAATATCGGACATCCTATGGAGTCTAATAACTATTGGCCTCCAGATTTTGATGCTATGCGAGCTTATGCTGTCTTGCACGGGTTATCAACAAACCCTAGTATTCAAAGTAAATTGATGGACACATTAAAAAGTCCTTATTTTTCAGGACAAAGCACTGGACATAGTTACCACTTTGACGCTGCCTTAGCACTAAAATATTTTCATAGTAAAGCAGAAGCTGCAAATATTAAAAGAATTATCGGAACAGTAGTAGATGCAGATGTAGAAGAATCTGGTCTAGTCAAATGTTTGAATTTAGATGATGGCAGAAAAGTCTATGCTGATATGTTTATCGACTGTACAGGCTTTTTAAGATTATTTCCTAAGATATTTAATATTAAATTTATTAGTTGGAAGGAACATATCCTCGTAGATCGCGCCATTAACTTTCCTATCCCAATTAAAGAAACTGAAAAAATACCTACACATACACTAAGCAAAGCCATGCCAAACGGTTGGCTATGGCGAGTACCTACTTTTACCAGATATGGATCTGGTTACATTTATAGTAGTGATCACATTACAACTGATCAAGCATTTGATACACTACAAAAAGACTTTGGTGCAGATAGATATCTACAAGAAATTAAGTTTGATACAGGATATTTAGAAAAAGGATGGGTCAATAATGTTTTATTCAGCGGATTGTGTGCTGGATTTGTTGAACCTATGGAAGCAACTAGCTTGCACAGTAGTATATGTAACCTATTAGTGTTCATGAAAGACTATTTTAGACCCGACATGGATTTACTTGATACAAATTTACATAAACGCTACAACGAAAATTACTGGAAACCCTATTGGGAAAGTGTACGAGATTGGATATTACTACACTACATGGGCGGAAGAGAAGATACTGAATTCTGGCGCACAGTGAAGAATATGAAATTGCCTGATAGTCTTGAAAGTAAAATGCAACTATGGAAATTTAGACTACCAAGAATTATTGAAACTAGCCACATGGATCAAGTGTGGCAACATACACTAGTATACGGTGTGTTAGACGGTTTAAAATTGTTAGACAAAAATCTAGCAAAAAAAGAATTAGCCTACTACGATTTAGAACATATAGGTAAAGAGATTTACGAAAAATATAATAATTTAGCAAATAAATTATATCTAGGAGCAAAGGATCACAGGAGACATTTAACTGAGATTAGAAACGGGGCCAGTACATGAAGAAATTTTTTATAGCAGGTGGTGGAACAGCAGGGTGGGTAGTAGCTAGTATGTTAGCTGCACTTTATAAAGGTTGTGATATTACTTTGGTAGAAAGTCAAGATATTGGCACTATTGGTGTTGGTGAAAGTACAACTCCTGCTATATTAGATTTTTTAAATCTCAGCGGAATTAATCTAATTGATTTTATAAATTATACCGACAGCACTATTAAAGTTGGAATTAATTTTGAAAATTGGACAGGCACTGATAACAAATATTTTCACGGTAATAGAGATTATCTACACAGCTTTGATCTTACTAAACAAAATGATTTCTGGGGAGTAAGTTACTTACACGATTTTTTAGAAGACGAACACAAGTACAGTAATTATGTAAGAGATAATCTAGTTCCTTTTAATCGTAAAGGATATCAAGTTGGCGCCCATGCTCTTCATATCAATGCCAACAAATTAGTAGAATATTTGCGTAAATTCTTACAAGGAAAAGTAACTGTAAAAGAAGGGTTGATTACAGAAGTTAAAAAAGACGAACAAGGAATCTCTAGTGTAAAATTAGAAAGCGGTGAGGTATTTTCTGCAGATGTTTATTTTGATTGTACTGGATTCAAGCGTGTAATACATCAACATGTCGATTCAAAATGGCATAGTCTTAAAGATTTGCTACCAGTAAATAGGGCTATCCCAAGTCCATTTGATTGGAACGATCCTATGAATACTACACACTCTAGTGCATTGTCATCTGGATGGGTATGGCAAGTTCCGTTAAGCAATCGTGTAGGTTCAGGATACGTATACAGTGAAGAGTTTAGCAAGGACCCAGAAGCAGAATTTGTAGAATATATTAAACAAAAATATAATCGAGTTGTAGAACCTACACGTACAATTAAATTCGAAGCAGGGTATGTAAAGAACCCTTGGTCAAAAAATGTGGTATGTGTCGGTTTAAGTAGCGGGTTTGTAGAACCATTAGAAAGCACAAGCATACACATGATGTTTCATCAGATTATGTGTTTTTCTCAACTATATGATGGCTTAATTAGTGCTAACATCAATAATGTTTACAATAGTTATATGATAGACATGTACGATGATACAGCTAGCTTTGTTAAAATGCACTATCTTGGCGGTAGAAATGATACTGAATTTTGGAAGTATATGCAGAATTCAAAAAATACTCCTAGGCTAGACAACTTATTATCTATATGGAATAATCATTTCCCAACAGCAGATCATATTGGACAAAATAAAGACCGTGTAGTCGGTTATAGATTGTTTGCATTACCTGCCTGGATACAAGTATTAGTTGGGATGAAAATTATTGACAAGTCTTTGATTAAAAAATATATCGATTTTAATCAAATACCTAAGAGTGAAGTAGTAGAAGAACAGTTAGTTACACAACGAGAGTTCTTAAAGGCTATACAAAATCGGGCCCAATAACCCAGCCAACTAAAGACTTTCTTACACCTTTAGTAACAGGAGTTACGCTATGAGGTAAGAACGAAGGGAAGAACACAATCTCATTTTGTTTTAATCTAACAATATTACCAGGATTGGAATCGTGAAATACTAAATTTCCACCTTCAAATTCACTAGGATCATTTAGTTGGATACTGAAAGATAACTTTCTGCATCTACCGTTTTCTCCTTTAAGAGTTGCATCGGTATGCATGTCGTAAAATCCTTGATCTTCCGAACGATATATAGAATACTGTAGTGTTTGAATATGTGTTAGTGCAAACTTATAATAGCCAGCATTAACTTCATTTACAGCATCGGATAATCTTTTATAGATGTTGTCAAATGTAGGAGTTTCTTCTAAGAATACGATATCTGTTCTGCGAAGTCGACTATTTCTAGATCCACCGTTTTCTTTTATCTTAGCAGAAATTATTTGCTCAGGATGTTGAGATATATAATTTTCTATAAAATTGTGTTGCTCTTGAGTAAAAATATCTCTTGATACAACACACCATGCATCTTTAGTTTTAGATGGATGTTCTAAAGCCCACATATCACTTATTGCCAAAAGATCCTGGTAGATTCTTTGGAATGTTTACACTAGTTCTAAAACTCATTAAGTTTTCGTCGATTATAAAACCAAGTTCTAGCTCAGTTTTTTCTTCCATAATTGTATATTGGTTAAATCTTAAAAAACTATTACCCCAGTGACGTTCAATCGAAGGACGATACAAATTTAAACGAGAGCCGTTAGATACTATATAAGGCTTGACCCATATACTATCGATTCTAGTAGATTTTTTGAATACGTTACGTTGTTCTAATATACCTTCGGGGTAATTGTAAAAATCCCAAGGACCAAAATTAAGCCAATCATTATGGTCGTCTGGTATTACATCCTCGACAATAGTTTGCCCAGTTTGCATTGCTTCTTCAAATGTAGAACCTAAAGAATGTATATAGTTTATAGAATCAACATTGTCGCTATCATAAAATTTAAATTCAAATCCAAAACTATCAGGTACTAGTTTACCATCAGGCTTGAGCCATTTTTTAACATCGTTTAATGTATGCAGACACATTTCGTCTAATAAAAATGGTCCAAAAATTTCATGAATAATTACATCTACCTGTTCAGGCAACTCTAGTGCCCAACTGGCAGATTCTATAATTTCAAGATTATCTAATTTTTCTTCGTCTTTTAATTTTTGCAATACTTGTACGGCTACTGGATTTGCTTCGACAGCATACACTTTACTAGCGCCTGCTCGGATAGCATACAAAGATAGTAAACCTAATCCTGCACCGATATCTAACACAACTTTTCCCTTGCAAGAATGTTTGATAGACTTTTCGTAGAATAAATTTCTAGTCTTATCTGTCATTAATCCTCGATACGAGCCAACACCTGTGTAATAGGCTTGTATTTGCCCCATTCTAAAATTTTGAAAATCTTCTAGTTGTTCTTTATTCATTTTAAGTCCACATTAAAAGCGATACATCTTCGTTCGCCGTCACCCTTGAAAGGATAAACTGTATGCATTATATATGCCGGAAATATGTACATATCCCCTACTCTTGGACAAATTGCTCTTGGGCCAAGATTTTGTAAACTAGGAACATGAAAATTGCCAAATATAAAATGCAAACAACCATCCAAGCCGTTATTACCATTTTTTTGTATAGTGTTGTATGAGTCTTGAATTTGTTTTGGAACTTTAAGATATAAAATACCACTGAGTAATGCATCGTGTGTATGTACTGGATTATAGTCACCGGCATATTGACTAACAATCCAAGATTTTCTAACTTCTAAATGCCTAGCTTCTATGTTTCTAAAAAATGGATCATAACTAGATTTTAAATAATCCACAACATATGGTAGTACATCAAACGATTCTGAAAACTCAAATTCTCGTTGTTCGCCTTCTTGTATTAGCCCAGCTAAAATAGGGCTCATGTCTGCACCTGTTTTAAGGTATTCGTCAGACTCTTTTAATAAACTATCTATTTCAGTTTGTTTTAATTTGGCCTTTAAAATATCTAAGGACCAAAGTTTACTAATCTCAGCAAATCTAGCCATTTAATAATTCCTTTTTAATTAATTGCTTTAAGGACGAACGCATAGTATTGAAACTAATTGTAATTCTTTCTTTAGTTTTGTTTCTTTCTGTATAATGTAATAACCAGCTAGGAAATAATACTAGCATTCCGGGCTGACATGGAAATTCTATTTGTCCAGCGCCGTATGTTGTTTCTTTAGCTAGTATGTCGTTCATTTTAAAAGGGCGAAGCGGAGTTTCAAAAAACAAACTACAACTACCAGATTCTGCATATGGGTAAAATGCTCCGCTTATAACACTACCTTCATGTCTGTGAGGAGTTACTTTACCATCTTGTCCAATGATATTAAACCAACTATCAGTGACCACACAAGTCTCTAACCCAGTTTTATCAGTATAAGTATCTAGGGCAATTTGTACGTCTGTAAAAAAATCAGATAATTCAGGAACATTTTTTAAATTCTGGTCAGCACCGCCGTAACTAGATTGGCCGTTTACGACTAATACATGCTCACGAGTATTCATAGACCGTATTGTATTAACTAGTGTTGAATTGGTATGTTTGGTAAAATCAAAACCTATAACAATAGTTGGAAATAATTCGTAAACTTTATGATTTATTTTCTTTTCCATACTGTATTCAATGTTAACCTATATTGATCGGCTTCTAATGGCGGTTGTGTACCTACATGCGGAATAATACTATCAAACATAGCAACTCTTCCGGGAACAAAATCCGATACAAATTCAATATCAGATAAATCATTAGTTCTCCATACTGTGGGACAGTGCCAGTTTACATTCCAAGAGACATTTAAATAATAAAGAACACTAACAAAGCCTTCAGTTCTTGAATCGCTATGATAGCGAAGTCGATCAATTGGTGTTGCTAAATTCATCCATGACCTGCTAAACTCGTAGTCTTTTAGCTGATCAGTAACGACTTTCATACCGGGTAAACTAAACAATCCAAATGATTTTAAACTTTCTTCGGTCCATAGAGATTTAATTAAAAAACTGGCTTTTTGATCTGTTAGTAGTGTATCAAAACCGGTCGAAATCATAAACGGAATTTGTCTTATTTGCTCAAACAAACTGCAACGTTCGTGATAACTTAATAAATTATCATAAAGTTTAATGCTATGTCCAGATTGTGTAGTATGTTCTTTCATATAAAATTAAAAGCAATTGATATTCTAGCATCATTTTTATCAGTTGTCAAGTTCTGTCCTACACTATGACGAACCCAACTAGGAAATATTACCAATTTTGATTCTTCTGGCTCTAGCATCAATGCCTGAGCGGTATATTCATTTTCTTGTTCAAAAAATTGGAGGAAAAATTCACTATCGTCTTGTCTTTCTAAAATAAGATCACCACAATTTACAGGACATTTTACATAATAGGTACAACTAAAAAATGACAAAGTATGATTGTGAGATATATTATAATTGTTTCGATTGTTTACATTGAACCAATAATTAGATAACTTAGGAATCCTGCTATTTCCAAATTTTTCATATATAACTTTTAATCTGCCTTGTATTTCAGCAATTAGTTTTTCGGTAACAGGTCCAACAGGTTTAGATAACGGGCGACTTTGCCACCCTCCATTATTGCTTACTTGTATAGGTGTATTTTTTTCAGAATAAATTTTTCTGCATTCTTCAATCAACTGAGCATTGTCTATATTTGTAATATAGTCTTCGTATATTTCTGTTGGGAATAAAAATGCACTTTTCATCGTAATATACTATCAATAAATTTTCTATGATCTACAGCCCTAGTGAGATCTTGTGCCCTACGCTGTCTAATAGAGTAGGATTCTTGCCTAGCACGTTCTAATAAATTTCTTTGTGTTAATATTTTCTTTATTTTATCTCTATTGCATTTTTTAAGACCTACTGCAACTCTTGTAAAATTTCCAAAACTAAACATTACACCTAAACTATCATAAAATGTTAAAAAATCCATTTGAGCTTTTTCATCTAGATCTGCAACTATGCTTGGAGTATTATTGGTCATATAACGCCAAAACTCGCTATCTGTTCTCTTTGTAGTATAACAGAATCTCAAATACAAGTATACATTTTCATAAAATTCTTGCATAATTTTATTGTAATTAATTCTATCTAAACTACAATAACCTAAACTGTTTAAATGTACAAACTGCCTAACTTGCTCAACTGTGTGATGTATGTTTGTTGCTTCTAATGGTTCTGTGAATCCGCTTGCTAGTCCAACAGCAATACAATTTCCAACCCATTGATCCTTCCAGTATCCGCTTTTAAAAGATAGTACACGGCTAGTGTTGGTTAAATCTTTTTGATAAGTTTGTTTAGTCCACTGAGAAAATTTACTAAATGCTTCATCGTCGGATGTAAATTCGCTAGAATACAAATAACCTGCTCCCCAACGATTGCTTAACGGTACTTGTAGTATCCACCCATCTGCGCTTGCTTCTGACGTTGTATAAGGAGGTTGTTTTGTAAATTCATATTCAACTGGATTAGGAATACAGCGGTCGATTGGCAACCAATCACTTTTGTCAACCCACTCTGTATTCATGTGTTTCATCAGTACAGTTTGAAATCCGCTAGCATCTATATAAAAATCAGCTGATAATTTACGCCCGTCATTTAGTACTATATGATCTATATTTTCATTATTCTTTACTACTGAGTCTACAACACCGTCTGTAATAGTTAATTCATTTCGAAATTTATTTTCAATATAACGACTAAACAATACAGCATCTATATGTAGTGCTTGTCCTGCATTTGGATCTCCAGGAATTAATCCATTGTCCATATATGCGGCATTATACGAAGTATCTGAATCATACTGGTTGTGTGCAATGTCATAAGCAGCTACTAAATTGTAGTAACTGTCTTGATACTGGCTAAAATTATGATAATAATGTTTACCATCATTTAACCAATTTTTAAATTTAAGTCCTAATTTAACAGTGGCATTAACATTTTTAATTAGTTCTTCTCTTGTAATTCCTACAAGATCTAAATATTCATAAATTACAGGAGTAAGACTTTCCCCAACACCAATTCCAGGTTTGCTGTGGTCATATACTAGTGTAACATCTACATTAGATTTCCAATATTTTTTAATATAAGTGGCGGCCATAATACCTGCGGTACCCCCACCTACAACTAAAATTTTATAAGTCATTTAGTTAAAGCAAACCACGAAGACAATATATACTTGGTGTCTTTAAGTGGAGGATTGCCCCTGTGTGTATGCGTAAACGAACTAGGAAATATAACAACAGTCCCTTGACGAGGAGGAATTCTCACACTTTGATGAATGAATTCTGTTTCGCCACCGTCATTGATGTCGTTCAAATAGATAATAATACTTAAAAGTCGATTGGCTTCTTGTATACTGTTTTGTTCATGATGCCACATATGATAACCTTGACCAGGTTTTGTACGCTGTATCTTAAATGGCAATATTTGTAAATTTTTAGCAAGATGACTAACACCATTTACCGTGTCTGCATACATGGCAATACATTTAGTTACCGCTTGTATTGCAGGACCAGCTAACTGTCCATTAGTCAACATTCGATTAGTGTCTAGTTCTTCTCCTAGATAGTATTGTTGATCGTCCTTGGCACTGATAGGAACTTGGTCTACTTCTTGTCTGTTAATAGTTAAATCGTAACCATTTAAATATTCAAAGTAAGAACAAACTTTATTACAATACTCTTTTGATAGCTCATTAGGAAAAACTCCAATTAAATTTTCTATAGTCGATGTCATTCGTTATCCTCGTAATGCGAACTAACGCTATTTTTTCCAAGATTACGAACATTAAAATTATAAGCAACACTGATTCGTTCGTCGTCAGTTAAATTATTAGGCGTAGTACCATGTATTGTACTACTTCTAAACACAATACACAACCCCTCTTCCGGATCTATGCAAGTTTGGGTACTATTATCCACAGTTGGCCCAGCATGATCCGGATCAATTGAATGCATTTGAGGGCATGGATGCATAAACATCAGTTGTCCACTACCTTTTGGTGCTCGGGGATAGTATACAGCACTGATGAAACTGTTTGAATGGCCATGTGGAGGATGAGTAGTAGCTGTGGCTGTACTAATGTTGGCCCAACTATCCGCAATATACAGCTCATTAAACTCTATATCGTATCCACATTCTTTTACAAAATCAAATACAGCACTTTTTACAAAATAATTTACTTTTTCAAATTCTTTAAATTTATGAACACCTGTTTTAGTTTGAAAAAAGTTAGAGCTACTAGTTAATAATTTGTCTTTGACAACTTCTTTAACATCAGCATGTATGGAAAAATCTAGATTATTATAAAACCCTACGGTAGTAGGGAACATACGAACAATTTCTTTCATATCAACTCCACTAAGTCGAATACAGTTTGAAGTTTTGTACGTATTGTTTTGCTCGAAAAGCTATTACGCAGACCTTGGTGTAAGGGTTTAGGCGCACGGTCGATAGTTGCCCATGCCCAAGCAATGTGTTCATCACTTAGTTCAGGAACAAATTCTTTTTCTATAACACAGAGATAGGTATGAAAGTTAAACACTTTATCATTTGATACAAATGTTTCTAACGGAATTGTTTTTAAGATTTTTGGTATTGTACCAATTTCCTCAGCAATTTCTCGTTGTAAGCCCTGCCATGGAGTTTCGCCAGTAATATTTGTACCACCAACTAAGCCCCAAGTTCCTTCATGCTTGCCATGTGCTTTTTGTAACAGTAAGAATCTTCGTGTAGATTTGGCGTAGAACAATGCTCCGCTACAAACTATCGATTCTTTTACAAGACTAGACTCCATTGACCTGATGTATATACACCCTCAAAACTCTTTGCCCAGGAAACTCCGTTCCACAGGTATTGTACTCCAGTGTATATATTCGTTTGCCACACTAAGGTGTCTTTGTCTTGGTTTGCGTGGAAAACTACAGTCCATGTTTCCCCTGTCCACTCGATGATGTCGTTTACTTCTGCTACGAAATCATGTCCATAGATGTCCTGCCATGCACTAGCACCTTTGCCTGGTGCATTGTGTGTACTACCTATTTCGTCAATTATCAAGTATCGTGTGCCCACAGCAATAGGCTGATCTGTATCTTGTTTTTGAGGACGTTTTGGATTAAATGATTGTGGATTTATAATAGCATCAAATGTGCCAGGACTATTAGGTCTATAGCAATGTGATAAATCGTAACCTAATTCGTGATCTAGTAAACCCGCACTATCAATTCCTGTGTTAGATGTAAGTGTATCAGGATTCCATTGAACATGCATGATTGTATAGTTCAACGGATCGATAGCCACAGTACCTACAATTTGACTACCATTTGCTTGTGTTAAAAATAGTCTACTTGAACCTGCAACATATTTTCCAGGGTATTGTTGCATAATGGCCATCCAGTCTACTGGTGTGCCTTGACGTTCTGGAATATCTAATGTAGGCTCCAATGGAACTGTACTTTCGTGTGGCTCTAATAAAATAGCTTGATTGTTGTATACTTCTAATTTATAACCAGTAATACTGATAGTCAATTCGTCAAATTGATTTTGAAAAGTTGTAGTCGATCCTAATGGGTCGCTTGATGAACCTAACCCTTCAATATAAGTTCCGCTATTAACAGCAGAACCATGCATGTTATTAATAATTTTTGTAATAACACCCAAATGTTTGACCTTAACTGGCGGATTAATCCATATAGGAGTATCTAGTGTTATGGTAGCAATGTCAATTGGTGTGTCATTGCCTACAGGAACTGTTCGACTATCCCAGTTAATATCATTTAAGTTTAATACAGTTAAACTGGTCCAGTCAATATAATTGTCTGTAGTTTGTAGTTCTAGACTAGGATTGAACAAGACTAAAATCTGTTCAAGTATTTGTAATTTTTGATCTGTATTGGCACTCCAAATATCGCACTTCATAGTAAGTTTGAATGGTGTTGGCATCAAACGTTCAATGGTATAATTTTTACCTTGTTCAGGCAAGTATTTGTTAGTGCGAGGATCTATAGCACGTTCGCGAATATTAACTGTATCTACAAAAGTTTGATCAGCTAGTCTATCTCGATCCAATGCTAGAGCTGTAACATAGATACTGATACGTGGAACAGAGTTTACAATATTTTCACTGTTTTGTCTAATAATGCTAGCTACTTGACGTTCAGCATCTCCATACATTACAGGTATACGATGTAAACTACCGTCACCGTATTTTACCACAAAATTACTAAACGCACGAATAGTCTGCGTAATATATCGTCTGATTTGCGCATCGTAGAAGAATTGTATAATAGTACAACGGCGTTAAACCGAAGCCTCCTTGTTTATATAGATGTGCATTATAAATCCGCCTTTGGTCTAAGCACTTTGCTGATGCTTTGTCTTTGTTCTTCTCTATCGTTGTATAAGGTAATAGTCCATTGTCCAGCGTAAGGAATTGTCTGTTGTTCACCGCCAATTACAGGTAAATTAATTCTTAACAACAATGGACTTGATGGAGTTTTTCTATAAGTTGTAATTAAGTTTGGATAATCACTGACAGCATAATCAATTAGTATGTTGTCTAGTTTTAAAACTACATAAATTCCCACTGGAGCAGATGGTAAAGTTGTACTGATAAGACTAACTCCTGCATCAATTTGATCTTGTGTAAATGTTGCAAATGTTGTGGCAATTGCATCTGAATAAGTCCAAAGATTATTGTTGATAAATCCAGTTTTAAGTGTGCTACGAGTATCAGTTTGTGTCATAGTCATGCGTACACTATCTTCTACAGCTACCCATCCGCCTGTGCCAGAATCAAATCTAAACAATCTGTTAGGTAAGAAATCTACACGCAAGAAAAAGTCATTGTTAGCTGGCGCCGCTGGAAAATTAACACCAAATCCAAACGCATATCCGTTAACTGGAAAACCATCTCCAACCAAGTATCCTGTATAACCTGTACGCAATGGTACACCGTACGTACCACTGGCAAGTTGTCCTGCATTGCTAGCATTGACAGTTTCATCATCTGCGGCCTGTAGTGTAGTTTGCCCGCCAGTAGCACTGGCCGCAAGAGTATAAAATTGACGAGTTTCATAACCACTCTTAGGAGCATCTGCTTCAGCTTGGGCAACAACTTGATTGTTAATTTCAATTTCTTTATTATATGTACTGAGCAAATCTTTAAGAGTAGTTCCTGCAACTGGATCTCCATTGGCATCCAAGGCTTGCTGATTAAAGATTTGTGCAAATTGCTGACTATCTGTAATTCGTTTAAGTTTTAATCTGTACAAATGTGGATACCAAGTTACGCTAAATCCTTCGCTAGCACGGCCTACATCTTCGATTACATAATAACGTGGTAAACTAAAGTCAAAATCGTTAAGAGCAAAATCGTCACGCAAATGCGGAAGTTCTATAACGTCCCCACTGATAGGTTTGCGCCCAATATACTTGATAAAATCGTTAATGTGTATGGTCATGTACAGGGTATCGTTGTCAATAAACAGGCCAAATTGGCTCAAATTAAAATCAATATTTTGTACATTATAAAGCCCGCGAATTCTGTAGATTTCCGAGTCGTATTTTCTGTCACGATTTTCTAAAAATAGCAAATCTTGTATGTTTGTTACTGCTGTATTAGCATAATTAGGCTGATCAGCTGTAGCATTAGCTGGGTCTGTACCAGCACCTAAGTATTTGTGCAGATAGACATCGGTTCCGCCAGCTTGAAACATCTCGCTGGCTTGGCGGTCAATGAACTTGTAGTCATTGCCCTTTTCTGGTTTATAAAGTGATAAGCGTGGCATAATGATATTTATCGAAGCTAAATATGTATGAGGAACTAATTATGGACGATTTCGCACCTACAACGCTATCCGACCCAACAGCTGAAAGAAATAAGGTATTTGACTATGTCAAACTAATGCTAGGCGACGGCATGGTTGAGGTGGAATTAGACCCAGCACACTATGAAGCGGCCCTGGATAGAGCATTAAATCGCTATAGACAAAAAAGCCCAAATGCTGTGGAAGAAAGCTATTTGTTTATAGAACTAATTCAGGATACAAATGAATATAAATTGCCCGACGAAGTTATTGAAGTTCGTCAGGTATTTCGTCGTGCTATCGGTTCAAGAAGTGGTATGGGTGCAGGTGGAACATTGTTCGAACCATTCAACTTGGCGTACACAAACACTTACTTGATGAGTGGTAGCATGATGGGCGGACTAGCAACTTATGAAGCATTTGCTGGTTATCAAAAACTAGTTGGACGTATGTTTGGTAGTTATATTGAATTTAAATGGAAACCAACTAGCCATTTACTAACAATTCTACAACGTCCGTTTGCACAAGGCGAACAGATTCTTGTACAAAGTTATAATTTCCGTCCAGACTGGGTCTTGTTACAAGATGTATATGCCAAGCAATGGTTGAAAGACTATACCTTGGCTGTTTGTAAACAGATGTTAGGTGAAGCACGTAGCAAGTTTGCCAGTATTGCTGGCCCAGGAAGTCCAATTCAGATGAATGGATCTGATTTGAAATCAAGTGCCAAAGAAGATTTTGACCGTCTAGACAAAGAGCTAGACACTTATGTAGCAGGCGGAAGCGGCTACTATTTTGTACTAGGATAATTGTATGTCAATTAAAATTACAGATCTGCCATCAGAATCCACGCTATCTGGCGCCACTATAATCTATGTAGTAGATCCAGCAGGACCAACTAGCTATCAAAGTACGCTATCCAACGTTGCTACTTACATGAAAGGAGCATTGGCCACTACGATGGTACATGCTTTTGTTGTAGATGCTAGTGGAAATTTGCAATACACACAAATAACTGATTCAAATGTACAACTACAGTCTGGCGGTTCAGATTTATATGCCACAGTAGATGTCGGAACAAACCAATATAGCTATAGCATTGACGCCAGCGGCAATTTGATTGCCACGTATAGTTATTGATAAATATTAGAAATTGGAAAAACTATGAGTATAACCACTGTAAACTTAGGAAAAATTAGATTAAACTGGCGTGGCAATTGGGCAACCACCACAGCTTATAGCATAAACGATGCTGTATATTACGGCGGCAACAGTTATGTTTGTGTAACAGCCAATACATCCAGTTCTTGGTCCACTGATCTTTCATCAGGTTTTTGGCAAATCATGGCCAGCGGAGCAACAGCCAATACAACAGCTGGTGATATAACTTACTATGGCGGAAGTGGCAATACCAATTTGCCTATCGGTAGTTATGGCCAAGTACTAACAGTTGGTTCCAGTGGATATCCTATTTGGCAAAGTCCAGTTATCGAAGGCGATGTATTTTATGTTAGTATCAACGGTAATGACAGCAACAACGGCACTAGTTTAAACCAAGCATTTAAAACATTAAAATATGCCTGTAGTCAAGTTACAGGACCAGCAACAATTTATGTTAAGACTGGTACATATTACGAAACTTTACCTATCACAGTGCCTGCAAACGTTTCTATCGTTGGCGACAGTATGCGTGATACTGTTATTGCAGCATTAACAGGAACTGCTAGTACAAATTATGTCAGCGGTGGTAATACAACCACTCTAGTTGTTTCGTCTACCAGCGGTATTTTAGCAGGCATGACTGTGACCGGTACAGGTTATTCAAGCGGGCAAAAAGTTGTCAGTGTAACTAACAGTACAACATTGGTAATGAGTGCAGTATCGAATTCAACACCAAGTGGCACATTAACATTCACATATCTAAGTACAGATGCTAGTCCAGTAGTTAATAATTTAAGTACCATGTTCTATCTAAGTGACCAAACTTTACTACAAGGTTTGTTACTAACTGGTATGACTGGTTTTGCTATCAACGGAAGTTATCCAACTGATATTACCCGTGCTACAATTGGCGGTGTTTATTTAAGATTAAATCCTAGCTCAGTAATTACAAAAAGTCCATATGTAAAAGACTGTACTGCAAAGAGTACAGGTGGTGTTGGTGCTATTGTAGACGGAAGCGTTCAAGCAAGCGGCAACAAGAGTATGGTGTTCTGGGCCTACAACATGGTGCTTGACGGCGGTGTAGGTTTATGGTGTGCAAATGGCGGTAAAGCAGAAGCTGTATCAGTGTTCACGTACTATTGCTACATGGGCTATACAGCCAGCGGTGGTGGTCTGATCCGTAGTATTGCAGGTAATAACAGTTATGGTACATATGGTGCTGTTAGTTTAGGTTATCTAAGTACAGAAACAGCAATTACTGGTACAGTATACGGCGGTATGTTAACCTATAACACCGCACTATCAACCGGTACATTCACACAAGGTGAAACAATTACACAAGCAACTAGTGGCGCTACTGGTGTAGTTACTAGTGTGCAAACTGGTTACTTGTACTATAAAGCTACCAGCGGAACATTCAATACAACCAACTTAGTAACAGGTGGTTCTAGCGGAGCAACTTTAACTCCAACAGTAGTAGGCGGACAATCAAATTATGTATTAGTATTGAGTGGAGTAAGCGGAACTATTAGTGCAGGTGCAAGTTTGCAATTTGCATCAGGCGATACTAGTGCTTATGTTGTCAGTGCTGTAAGTACAGCTACAGTTAACAGTACAGCGGTTACTATTTTAACTCTAGCACAACAAAAAACCGTGGCTAGTAATGATGGTGTTGGAGTTCAAGTTCGTTATAACTTTAGTTTGATTAGATTACAGTCGCATGACTTCTTGCAAATTGGTACTGGCGGTATTGCTACGACAAACTATCCAGGGACACCAACACAAGGTCCTACTCCAGCTAACCAAATTAACTACACATTCCCAGGTCGTGTTTATTATGTGTCAACAGACGAACTTGGTAACTTTTATGTAGGTAACTATTTCAGCGTTAACCAAGCAACTGGTGCAGCTACATTGAATGCTAGTGCGTTCAACTTGAGCGGTTTGACCAGCTTGCGACTAGGTTCAATTGGCGCACAACTTGGCGCACAGATTAACGAATTCTCAACAGACGGGACATTAAGTCAAAACTCAGACGTTAAAGTTCCAACACAACATGCGGTTACAACTTACTTAGGTGCCGCGTATCAAAACATTAGTCCTGCTGTAGATACAGTAGTGACCACAGCAACAGCAAGTAGTGGAGCAAATATTACAGTCGGAACAACAACTGGTATGGTTGTTAACATGACTGTAGTGTTTGGTGCTAACTTAGGTAGTTTGACAGCACAAACTGTATACTATCTATTATCAGCCAGCGGCACAACAATCACTGTTAGTCTTGCACCAGGCGGCGCAGCTGTTACAGTTGGAACAACAACTGGACAAAACGTTGCCGTAAACACTGGTTATAGTTTAGGTGTTGCAAGTAGACGTTGGAGTCACTTGTACGTGGGTCCAGGATCAATTACACTAGGATCTATTACAATTAGCGATGTCAGTGGTACACTACAAGTTACCAGCTCTGGTAGCAATGCCAATGCAAATATTAACAGTATTCAAAATGGTACTAGTAATGTCACTGTAGCTAACAACGGTACTGTGACAATTGCTTCAGCAGGTACCACAGCAATTACAGCTACAGCAGTCAGTACAACAGTCAACAACAATTTGATTGTAAGCGGAACACTAACTGTTAGCGGTGCTACTGACTATGTTGGAGCTACTAATACAGTTTATACTGACAATTTGATTGAACTACATGCACCATCAGGTGGTGTAGGTGGCACATGGGCTACCAATGACGGTAAAGACATTGGTTTACGTATGCACTATTATGCTAACAGTGCTGATCAAAATGCTGCATTGGTATTGGCCAATGACAGTGGTTATTTGGAATGGTACAACACTGGTACAGAAAACGTTAGTGGCGACTTTGTATCAGCCTCATATGGTACTATCAAGGCCGCCTCATTTTTAGCAACAACTAGTGTGGACAGCAGTAGCACATCATTTAATCTTGTAAACACCACAGCTACAACGTTAAACATTGGCGGAGCGGCAACTACAATCGGTATTGGTGCTAGCACTGGTACAACCACCGTCAATAATCAATTGACTACTAACAATGCTGTAGTGAACACTTTGCTAAAAACTGGTTCAACCATTGGCTATACTGATACTGGTATATTGGCCACTTTTGCCAACAGCACAGCTGGATACAACCAGATTATTTTACAAAATACCAGCAACAACTCTAGTGCAAGCACAAACTTTAACGTAAGTAATAATTTAGGATCTGCCACAACCAACTACGGTGAGTTTGGTATGAACTCTAGTACGTTTACTGGATCTGGCGCATTTAATACAGCAGGCAATGTGTATCTAGCCGCGGCTAGTACTGATTTGGCCATAGGCACATATGGTTCAAATGCTATACACTTTGTTGTGAATAGCGGCGCAACGGATGCTGCAACTATTTCAAGCAGTGGTGTATTTTCAACCACTAGTCCATCGTTTACAACCAGCGTAACCACAACTAGTACAACATTTGGTATGTACAATGCCAACGCTACAACAATCAATTTTGGCCAAGCTGCAACCACAATGAATATTGGAGCACCAGGTACTACTGTGTACATTGGGCAAAATACTGGTAACTCAATATTGAGTATACTGGGCAATACATCTAGTGGAACAGCAGCCATTACTACCAATGTTACATCTGGCACATTGAACATAGGTGCAGGTGTCACAGGAACAGTTGTAATTGGCGCTACAGGATCAAACATTTATTTAGGCGGCACAACAACTAGCGATACAACTTACGCATACGTGGGTAATAACAAAGTAGCCACTATGGGTCGCAGTATTGCAATGTCCATGGTATTCGGTGGATAAATATACAAAAGGATTAGAAAATGACAGCTCCAAATATAGTAAACGTACAATCAATTACAGGAACAACCAGTACTGTAGCGTTGAGTACTACTAGTATTACTAGTTTAGTAAGTAACGCAGCCAGCAGTAACCAAGTGTTAAAGATTAATAATGTTATTGTTTCCAACACAAACGGTACAAACGCTTGTAACTTTACATTGAGTTATTGTAGTGCGGCCAGTGCAGGCGGTACAGCAAGCCCAATGGCTAGCACCGTTAGTATTCCAGCTAACGCTTCGTTAATTGCATTAGACAAAAGCACACAAATTTACTTGCCAGAAAATACCAGTTTAGGTGTTACAGCAGGTACAGCCAGCGTCTTAACGGTAACAGTCAGCTACGAAATAATTAGCTAAGGAGCTCCTTAAAATGGCAAACCGTTTTATAGGTGGCGTCTTAACTAGCCAAAAACAACCTACCACAGGCTTTGTCAGTCGTGCCAGCACAGGCACATATTTTAACAGTAGTGGTGTATTAACCACAGCTGCTATTAATCAACCTCGCTTAAATTACTCTTATGTGAACGGTTCTTGGACTCAACCGACAGTATTGATTGAACCAGCAAGTACTAATATTGTTACCGGTAGTTCAGATTTTTCAAATGTTACTTACTGGTCAACAAATAACTCTACTATAGCGACAGCCGCTGCTGTCGCCCCTGACGGTACTACTACCGCTTGTAAAATTCAAGAAACTACTGCAAATACTCTGCACGGTGTTGAAAACCAATTGGGTTCAACCAATGGTTTAGCATACACACTTAGTATTTTTGCAAAAGCCGCAGAGCGTAGTTGGCTCATTATTGATAATACGCACCAAGGCGTTGCTAATTATAGAAATTATTTTAACTTATCAACTGGTGCTACTGGAACAATAGCAGGTGGAAATAGTCAATTAAGTATGGTGCCTGTTGGGAACGGATGGTATCGCTGTAGTGTAACTCGACCAGCAGGAACATACGGAACTCATCGGGTTTGTATATACACTACTACTGGAGATGCTACTCCAACATACACAGGAACATCGGGGTCAGGGATTTATATTTGGGGGTGTCAGTTAGAGTATCAATTAGGGACAACAAGTTTTATTCCTGTAACCAGTGTTGCAATTACTCGCGCACAAGACGATGTAGGTCCAATATCTGGCGGAATATATAGATTAGAAGAATTACAAAATCAAAGTAGTATAGATGATCAATATACTATACAAAGTTTTGTTAACCTAGGATCAAATTACAACTGGACTTGTCCACAAGATGTTACTAGTGTAGAAGTTCTAGTTGTAGGTGGTGGCGGATCTGGTGCAGATAATGGAGCGGGAGGAGGTGCTGGTGGTGTTGTATATAATTCAAACTATCCAGTTATTCCAGGAAATACTTATACCGTTGTAGTTGGATCAGGTGGATCCGGTTCTACAGCAGGATCAAACGTTAACGGTACTAGTGGCCAATATAGCCAATTTGGAACATTAGTTGCAAACGGCGGAGGGTTTGGAGGTTCTGGCGGAACCCCTGCCCAAGGTGCCGCCGGTGGATCAGGTGGAGGCAGTGCTGCATTATTGGCCTCAACAACATTAAATGGCGGTCCAGGAACTGCTGGACAAGGGTTTAGTGGTGGCCAAAGTTACGGCGGAACAAGTCCTTATCCTGCAGGTGGTGGTGGCGGTGCCGGAGGCAACGGCGGCAATGCATCTGGAAATGCACAAAATGCATTTAACCTTGGCGGTCAAGGTGGAGTTGGATTATACTTTCCGCAATTTAGTGCATACGGAGCAAGCGGATATTTTGGTGGCGGTGGCGGTGGCGGTGGCAATATTGTTGTTACACCATACGGCGTTGGTGGGTTAGGAGGCGGTGGCTCAGCTGGTACTGGGACCGTTTCTGCAAAATCTGGCGCAACAAATACAGGCGGAGGTGGTGGTGGAGGTGTTGGATTAACCGGCGGCGGAGCTGGCGGATCTGGTGTAGTATTAGTTAGATACAAAAGAACAAATACACAATTATCAGCCGTAAGCAACGAATCTTTAATAAGTCAAAAATTCATAACATCTAATTATTGGACATGCCCACCAGGTGTTACACAAGTAGAAGCACTTGTAGTAGCCGGTGGCGGTGGCGGTGGTGGAACTAACGGTGGTGGTGGATCAGGAGGTGGCGCTGGCGGCTTAATTTATAATTCATCAGTGTCAGTTACTCCAGGAACAACATATCAACTTATTGTTGGCAATGGTGGCCCTGGAGGTTCTTTAGGCATTGGATATAACGGTTATGCTAGTGCATTAGCCAGCGGAACAGAATACAACACAAATTATTCATTCAGTGCAACTACAGGGTGGAGTGCTCAATCAAGCGCAACAGTAGGACTATTTACAGGAAACGGCCCTAACGGAGGCGGAAGTGTAGTGTTAACTTCTACTGGCGGTAGTAATGTCTATTCAACGTTTCTTGTCTCGGGATTAACAAATGGTACACAATATGTTGTTAGTTTCTGGGCTAAAGGAAGTTCAAATTTCAGCACAGGAACTATTTCATTTACAGACAACGCATACAATAGTGGAAACACGTTAGCAACAGCTACAAGCATTCCATCTTTAAGTTTAACCTGGTCTCAGTATAGTTTTATTTTTACAGCCAACTCATCTAACCAAATATATGTTTCATTTTTTACCGGCGGCACAAGTACAAATTACATGTATGTTAGCCAATTAAGTGTTCGTGCAACTATTATAGGTACAATCGGCGGAGGTGGCGGAGCACAATTTGGAGGAACTGGAAATTCTGGTGGATCCGGCGGAGGAGGCACTGGTGGAGTAGGTTCTGGAACATCCGGTCAAGGTAACAGTGGTGGTTTAGGTTATAACTGGAGTGTAACTAATGGCAATGGCGGTGGTGGCGGCGCAGGCCAAGCAGGTCCGCAAGGCGGAACCAAAGATCAAATGCAAAGTGGCTGTGGTGGTAATGGTCTATCATTCACAATAACAGGAAATTTAGAATTCTATGCAGGCGGCGGCGGTGGGGGAACTTATGCCGCTACTAGTAACAGTTATGGAAGTACGCCTGGCGTAGGCGGAGCCGGCGGCGGCGGCAATGGTTCATTTAGCGGAGTTGCAGCTCAGCCAGGCGCACCAAATACCGGAGGCGGTGGCGGTGGTTGCGGTGGTAATGGAGTTACTGTTGGAGCCGCTGGAGGAAGTGGTGTCATTGTGCTAAGATATCGTGTGCCAACCTATGCTGTATTCCAAGATTCAGGATATTGGACTTGTCCATTGGGAGTTACTAGTGTTCAAGCTCTTGTAGTCGGTGGTGGAGGTCCCGGTGGACCACCAGGCGGTGCCGGTGGCGGTGCCGGTGGATTAGTTTATAGTTCTAGTGTACCAGTAATCCCAGGACAAATTTATTCAGTAGTTGTTGGTGTTGCAGGCGGAACATATAGTCCAGGAGTGTACGGAAATAGTTTAGGAAGCAATGGCGGAAATAGTAGTTTTGCCGGAATTGTTGCATATGGCGGCGGAGCAGGAGGCGGCAATAGTCTAGTTCCAGCTGGAGGCGGATCTGGAGGCGGCGCTAGCGGAAATCAAACACCTTATACCGGTGCTGGCGGTACTTATGGACAAGGTAACGCAGGTGGAACAGGAGTTACTGGAACATATCAAACTAACGGCGGAGGCGGCGGCGCAGGATCTGTTGGCGGTGCTGGCACCGGTACAGTAAGCGGAGCAGGCGGAGCAGGATTGACTTATAGTATTAGTGGAACTTCGACTACTTACGCTGGCGGTGGTGGAGGCTCTGGTGGCTCTGGCACTTCAGTAACAGGAGCCGCTGGTGGATCCGGCGGTGGTGGCGCAGGCGGAACTGGAATGCCAGGAGCAAGTGGTAGCGGTACTTCGAATCCAAGTCCAGGACTTCAAAATACTGGCGGAGGCGGTGGTGGCTTAGGTAATGGAAGTAACCCTGGAGAACGCGGCGGATCGGGCATTGTAATCATAAGATGGAATGGCGGTTAAATAACGTATGGCTAAAAATAATAATCCAGGAAGAATTCTAAAAGGTACAAAAACTCAACCCTCACTTAAAGGTGCTAGTGGTATTTGGACTTTGGATGAAGCACTACAATATCATCGCGCCAACCAATGGCCTATACCTAACCTTTATCAACCTGTGTCAAATAGCGTAAGAAACAGCCTCGCTAAGACTTCTTATTTTACATTTACTCCTAATCGAACAGGAAGCAATCGACGATTTACTATGAGTTGGTGGTTCAAATTGGGACAGTTGTCAGCAGCTGGCGGCACACAGCGACATCTTTTTTACAGTTATGATGGCTCAAATTTATTACAAGTATTTTTAGAAAGAGCCAGCGGAACTAACCCTGATTACATTTGTTTTTATGGTGGCGGCACAGATTTACGATTCAGTCCTATATTAAGAGATACAAACGCATGGTACCATTTGGTTATAAGTGTTGATATCAATCAATCAACTTCTTCTAATACTGTTAAAGGATGGTTAAACGGTGTTCAAATGACCATGGCTGGTAGTCAAGCTTCGAGTACTCCTACATATCCAACTGGTTCAACTTATTGGCCTATTTTTCAACCTTATGCATATCAACGTGTAGGCGGCAATTCCAGTGGCGGTACATTCGATGGTTATTTTTCAGAAGTAAATTTTATAGACGGTTACGCTTTACAACCATCATTATTTGGTCAATTTGATAGCAACAATACGTGGGTACCCATTCCTTATACAGGTAGTTATGGAACCAACGGTTTTTATTTGCCATTTACTAACGCACAAACAAGTCAGACTTTAGGGTATGATGCTAGTTTAAATGGAACTCCTACTTATAGTGCAGATCAAGATCCTTATCGTAGCAGTGTTACAATGCATTTTGATGGTAATGGTTTTCCAGGGTCAGTTGGAACATCGACAAATACACTTATATTAGACAGTAGTTCTAATAACTATACAATCACAACCAGTGGCTCAGTAAGTCAAGGAAGTTTTAGTCCATATCCATTTGCTCCAACATCACTTTATAATCCTATAGTTCATGGAGGAAGTGCATATTTTCAAGGAACATCTTCTAGCTATCTAACAGTTCCAAGTAGTTCCAATTGGGCTATTGGTAGTACTGGCACTATAGAAATGTGGGTTTACCCTACAGCCAATAATGCCGGTAATGTAAGATTCTGGTGTGTAAACAATAACTCCTCAGGGTTAGATGCATACTTTAATGGCGGCGCAACTACAGTCTATATGCACGGTGGAGCTGTAGGAACAACTACTTCCATGTCATTAAACACTTGGACACATTTAGCAGTAGTTTATAATAGTGGAACGGTATCGATTTATTTTAACGGTATTAGTCAAACTCTGACTGGTACTACAACTGGATATAATATTACCAATAATGGTACTTTATATATTGGAAACTTCAACGCCCCGGCGACCGGTTATGCATACACTGGATATATGAGTGGTGTGCGTATTACAAAAGGTGTAGCCATTTATACCGGTAATTTTGTTCCAACTAATCGACCATTCGGCACACTGACAAATAATTTAATTACATTTAGCGAAGATTTTACTAATAGTTTCTGGATACCATATAATCTTACAGTTACTACTGGAGCTGGTATTGCTCCAGATGGAACTCCTACAGCTACATTAGTTACTTCTACACAAGTATTTTCAAATTCAAATATTGCGTTTTCATATTCGTCTACTAGTAATTCTTCTCCATACACTTACAGTATCTATGCTAAAGCCGGTACATTGTATTCATTTAGACATCGTGTAGCATTTACAGGCGGTACTGGGTTAGGTTACAGTATTGATGTTAATTTACAAACTGGAACATATCAAACAGGAGAATCTGGATATACAAACGCAAGTATAGCATCAGTAGGTAATGGGTGGTATCGTATTAGTATCACTGCCAGCAATAACGGTACTGGTAATACTAATTATATTGGCCAGTGCTATTTAGGGTCATTGCAAGGCACATCTACAGGTTCGATATATATCTGGGGAGCTCAATACGAACAATCGAGTTCATTAAGTACTTACACACCAACTCCTGCTAACTATTCAACAACACCTAGTTTATTATTAACCTTTGCCACAGCGGCAATTGTAGATGTTGCTGGAGCAAATAACGCAACACCAAGCGGTATTGTTTCGATAACATCTAATAGTAAGAATGGTGCCGGCGCTATAACATTTAATGGTAGTACTGATTATCTAACACTGAATGGATCAACAGGTACCACTTATTTTGGTACAAATAATTTTACTGTAGAATGTTGGTGGCAAGCTAATGGAACACAAACTAACTATGCCCCAATTATTAGTCAAGGATTTACAAGTTCACCACCATCAGGAACATGGGGATTAAAAGTTGCAGGCGCTAGTACTACTAATCTTCAATTTACATACGATGCTGGTCTTGTAAACGTTGGACAAAATATAAATTCATCTATAAACCCTAATGATGGTAACTGGCATCATCTTGCGGTATCTAGAAATTCTTCAACATTAAACATGTATATCGATGGTATACTAGTTGGAAACGCTTCAATTCCTGCCAGCGAAGTAGTAGGAAATACTACTACTCCTATTATTATTGGGTACGAGTCTCGAGATGGAAGCTATTTAAAAGGCACAATAGATGACTTGCGTGTGACCAATGGAGTGGGAAGATATCCCTCGGCATTTAGTCCACCTGCTCGAAGCTTGCCTAATATTGGGGGCAAATCTTTTGTTGCACAAAACATCAATGCCGGTGTAGTACAAAAATTTACTACAGTTGGTACGAATTCATGGACAGCACCGTCAGATGTTACACAAGTTGAAGTACTAGTAGTAGCTGGCGGCGGCGGAGGTGGTTCTCGTATTGGTGGCGGAGGTGGAGCCGGTGGTTTAATCTACAATAGTCAATATCCAGTTACACCGGGACAAACATATACAGTCACAGTCGGCGCTGGAGGATCATCAGCAACATCTATGCCTGGCACACAAGGCGGTAATGGCGGAAATAGTGTTTTTGGAAATTTAACAGCAATCGGTGGCGGTGGCGGTGGCTATTATAATACCTCGAGTGCAACTTTAGGATCGTCTGGTGGTAGTGCAGGCGGCAATGGCGGATACTATACAAACAGTGGGACTAGTGGCACCGCTGGCCAAGGATTTAGCGGTGGTGGAAGTACAGCAAGTCAAGATGCTGGTGGTGGCGGTGGTGGCGCAGGCGGATCTGGAGCTACTGGAGTTTCTGGACAAGGAGGTGCTGGCGGCACTGGATTACAATTTAGCATTAGCGGCATACCAACATACTATGCAGGTGGTGGCGGCGGCGGCCAAGGAACATCAGCAGGTGCCGGCGGATCTGGTGGCGGTGGTGCAGGTTCTACTAGTAATAATAACGCCACTGCTGGAACAGCAAATACAGGCGGTGGTGGTGGTGGAGCAAGAAATTCTTCTGATACGTCAAACGTGGTATCAGGTGCCGGCGGTTCAGGAATTGTATTAATTCGTTATACAACTACAGCCGTAGCAAATACTAGTGATTTAACTACAGATAATTTACTAGATAGTCCAACACTATATGGACATGATTTAGGCAATGGCGGAGAAGTGGTCGGCAATTATGCTACATGGAATCCATTAGATAATTTTTTCAGTGGCGATCCTACCAGTGCAGGCGTGGTTTGGCAAAATAGTAATTTAACTATTGCCAATAATTCAGCATCGTGGTTAGGTCAACGTGCAACCATAGCATACCCTTCAAGTGGAAAATATTATTATGAAGTACATATTGACAGTGGTAGTGGCCCAGGTGTAAGTAGCGGTGTTGAGATAGGTATTACTCAAGCATCTAGTTATCCAGCAGCCGCAAACACTTATATAGATAACACAGCTAGTACATACTGTTATCGATTAAACGGTAGTGTTTACACCGCCGGCTCGCTAGCTAGCTCATCTGTTCCAACATTTAATATAGGTGATACTATCGGTGTGGCATTTGATGCAGGGGCATTAAGTTTAACTTTTTATAAAAATGGTGTAAGTGTATATTCGGCCATTACTGTTGCGGCTAATACTTATATACCAGCCATATCAACATACGCTGTTGTGTCTGTAAGTACCAACTTTGGTCAACGTCCTTGGGCGTACAGTCCTCCAGCAGGTTACTCGGCATTAACTACTAAAAATTTACCAAGACCTGCAATACCGCAACCTAATCAATATTTTGATGTCGTAACTTACACTGGTAATGGATCAACACAAACTGTTACTTTACCAGGTGGTTTCCAACCAGACATGATTTGGATTAAAAATAGATCAACTAACGCTGTGGATCCTGTGATTATGGACAGCGTTAGAGGATCGGACGGCACTCACTATTATGTGCTTGATCCTGCATCAATTAATAATGAAGCAGCTTCTGGTGCATCTTGGTATGGTCAGTATGGATACCTAAGTGCAATCACAACTACTGGTTTTACGGTAGTCAATGGTAGTACTACAGGAAACTATAATACATCTGCCAATAACTACATTGCATGGTGCTGGAAAAAAGGTGCATTGCAAGGTTTTGACATACAAACTTATACATCTGGCGGAAGTACAGATACAATAACACATGCCTTAGGAGCCACTCCGGCTATGATTATTGTCAAATCTCGAAGTTCTAGCAGTGCCAACTGGTGGATGTATCATGTAGGAATTGGAACAGGAAAATCTTTACAATTAAATTCTACTAATGCTTATGTCAATGATACATGGGTAGTAAACAGTAGTACAGTTCAATATAATTATGGTATTGCCAGCGGCCAAACAGCAGTAATGTATCTATGGGCGGCAGTACCAGGATTCAGTGCTTTTGGATCTTATGCAGCTAACGGATCAGCCGATGGCCCATTTGTCTACACTGGATTTAAACCACGTTGGATCATGATGAAACGCTATGATACCGGAAGCGCAGAAAACTGGTTTATCGTAGACACAGCAAGAGATCCGGGCAACTACGGAACAGGTCAACACTATTTGTTGATAACCAATGCTGCCGATGGAACTGGTACAGCTATTCTTGATGTATTGTCAAATGGATTTAAACTACGAAGTACAGCAACTAACGCAGGCTCAGGCGGACCAGCTTATATCTACGCAGCGTTCGCCAGCAATCCTTTCCAAAATAACAACGGTACAGCATTTTAATTCTTAAATATATTTTTAGGAGTTACTATGCAAGTACCATTTGAATTACTATTTGGCGTAGACGTAGCTGTTAAAAAACTACGTCCCAGCGCAAACTTCCAACTAGAAGGCACTAATTTTACATCTTGGTCATGTCCAAACAATAGCCAACCTCCCTCTTGGGCGGAAGTAATGGCACAGATAGAATTGGACAAACAAGCCTACGAAGAATGGCAACAAAATAATTGACCTTGTAACAAAACTGTTATATACTAGTATATCTACAAGGGGATCGTATGATTATAGGTGTGTGCGGTTTTATTGGTTCAGGCAAAGATACTATTGCCGATTATCTAGTTAATTTTCACGGTTATAGACGAGAAAGTTTTGCTGGAAGTTTAAAAGATGCTGTTGCCGCTGTATTTGGCTGGGACAGAACCATGCTAGAAGGACGCACAAAACAAGCTAGAGAATGGCGTGAACAAGTAGACACTTGGTGGGCCAATCGCTTGGATATGCCTAATCTTACTCCACGATACATATTACAATATTGGGGTACAGAAGTATGCCGTACTGGATTTCACGACGATATGTGGATTGCCAGCTTAGAAAATAAACTACGCAATAGCAAGGACGATATTGTTATCAGTGACTGTCGTTTCCCTAATGAAATCAAATCCATCAAAGATGCAGGTGGTATTGTAGTCCGTGTAAAACGTGGAGAAGAACCCAGTTGGTATCAAGATGCTGTAGATATGAACGCTGGCGATCACCACATGAACTGGATGCTGGCAAAAACTCGTATGGATAAACTACAGATTCATGCGTCAGAAACAGCTTGGGTTGGCACTAAATTTGACTATGTTTTTACCAATGATGGTAGCATAGATGACTTGTTTGCCAAGGTTAAAGATCTGGTACAAGATCCCCTTGACGCCATCGAACGCCCTCTTTATGTAGGACTCGAGCACAGTTAGAACAAACTGTTTTTAGATTAACTGGGCGGCAATTGTTCAAATCCCCGTCCACGTGAAATACAGCAAATACTTCACTATGCGGTGACTTAAACCCGCATTTATCACACTGGTTTTTTAAACGATATCCAGCTCGATACCACCGTGGCACTCCAGCATCTGCTCCGTGTTTTAAGCAGACATTACACATACTTCTATAAAACGTTTTACCGTTTTTCTTATAATTTACAGCGGTTGGGCGTAACCCGCACGAACATAGTGGTCTCATATTTTATTTAATTAAACTTGGCCTTTTCGAGACCTTTTCTATGGCGCATATAAGGCATAAAATTCCAAAATGCTATAAATACATACAAGAACATGTTCACATGGAGATTCTAATATGGCTCAACTAAGTTCACCAGGCGTAGCGGTTACAGTAGTAGATGAAAGTTTCTACACACCAGCAGCCCCAGGTACAGTACCTTTAATCGTAGTTGCAACAGCAGCAAACAAAATGAATTCAGCTGGAACTGGTATTGCACCAGGAACAATGCCAGCAAACGCAGGTAAAGTATACTTGCTAACAAGTCAAATGGATCTTGGAAATACTTTTGGTATTCCATACTTCCAAACTGACGCAGAAAATAATCCAGTTAACGCTGGCGAATTAAACGAATACGGTCTACAAGCTGCACACAGCTTCTTAGGCGTAAGTAATCGTGCTTATGTTGTACGTGCTGATGTTGACACAAGTCAACTACACGCTCGCGCAGCAGCTCCAACAGGATTGCCAGCAGATGGTACATTCTGGTTTGATATTGCAGATAGCAATTTTGGTATTTTTGAATGGGACGGTGGTAGCACAAAAGCTTCTGATTCCGACTATTCAGAAACAGCACAATCTTTTGTTAACCAAACAATCACAGTTATCACTGACGCAACACTAGTTGGCGAAAACGGTGGCCCAATCAAGAGCTATGGTCAAGTTGGTGCATACGCTATCGTTGCAGCTACTACTGATCAAGCTGTTACATTGTGGTACAAGAAACAAGCAACTGATACTCTAGCAGGTACATGGGTAGAAGTTGGAACTAGTTCTTGGAAAGCCAGCTACCCAGCAGCAGCCGGAACTATTGCTCCTCCAGCAACTGGCGGCACCGCAATTGGATTTGGTCCTGCAACAGTATTTGAAGGTCATATCAGCGGAACAACATTGACTATTACTAGTGCTCCAACACAAGGTGGCTCACCAGTAACTATTACTCCAGCACTAACAAATGGTCCATTGATAGTAAGCAATGATACTAACTACCGTAGTGGTACACGTATTACCGTACAAGTTGATGGTACTCCTGGCGGCATTGGTACATATACTGTTAGCCAGAATTATCCTAGCAGATTCCCAGGTGGAGATGCTAGCATCAGCCTAAGTATTGATAGTCTAACAGCAGACACATTCTTGATCAACAGCGTACACATTCCTATCAGTTCAAGCAGTATTTCAGATCTAGCAAGTAGCATTAGAAGTACAATGAATGGTCTAAACATTGGTATTTCAGCAGCTGAGTTTAACGGTAAACTATACATTTATAGCGATGGTACAGCTAATGGCGGTACTGGTGAATTCCAATTGAATGGTACAGCAGTTAGCAAGTTAGGTTTGGAATCATCAACTACTTACTATCCACCAGCATTACAAATCAGTACACACTTTAACGTTCCAGCATTCAAGACCACAACAGGTCGTGGATACGGTTCAAGTACTACAGCAGGCGGTAAGCCAAGCGGTAGCGTCTGGGTTAAAACAACTAGCGTAAACAAAGGCGCAAATTGGGTTGTTAAGAAATATAATGCATCTTTAAATACATGGATCATTCAAAGTGCTCCAATGTACGCAAATGGTGCAGCAGCTCTAGCAGCTCTAGATCCTAAAGGCGGTGGTGCAAACTTGTCAGTTGGCACAACTTATGTTAAGTACGACTTGTCAGGAATGGACGTTGCAGACTTTAAGATTTTTGCAAGAAGCGGAGTTGGTGCAACAGTAGTTACAAGTATTCCAGTAACCGTAGGCGGTTCAGGATTTACTAACGGTACACAATATGCGTTTGACATCAGCTGGAGCACAACTGGTGCTAGTGCATACACAGCACCTACAACAATTACTTTTACAGCTGGTTCATCAGCAGATGCTACTATTACACAAATATTAGAACAATTTACTAATATTAATGATGCAAATATTCTAGCAAAACGTGTTGGTAATACAATCAGTATTAGTCATTTAGCTGGCGGTGATATTGTATTCACAGACGGTGAAAATAGTCCATTATCTAAATTGTTTACAGCTGATGTTACAGCAAACTATCACATGACAGATGATGGTTCGTCAACAATCGCTAGCTTATGGGTATCAACAATCGCTGGACAAGGATTTATTGTTCCAAGTTTAACACCTCCAACAACAACTCCAGAAGATCAAACACTATGGTATAACAGCGACATTACTGAAGTTGATATTATGGTAAATGCTGGTCCTGGTAACGGTTGGGTAGGTTACGGAACTGCAGCTGGTAAAGCTGTAGTTAACGGTGGAGTAAGCCAAACAACAACAGATGCAATGGGCCCAATCGTAAGTGCAACAGCACCTAAGACACAACAAGACGGTTCAACAGCACTAAGCCACGGTGATATTTGGGTTAGTACAGCTGATTTAGAAATGTTCCCAACAATCTATCGTTGGGACGAGTTGAATAAGAAATGGGTTCAAATTGACACAGCAGATCAAACAACTAGTCAAGGTATTGTATTCGCCGACGCTCGTTGGAGTGACAACAGCATGTTAGGCACACCACAAACAGGTGCAGGTGCTCCAGATGCTATTGCTGATTTGTTAAACAGCAGTTATGTTGACCCAGATGTAGAAGATCCAGCATTATTCCCAACAGGAATTTTACTATGGAATCTACGTCGTTCAGGTTACAACGTTAAGAAATATGTTAAGAACTATATTGACACAACAGCATTAAACACAATGTACGGTAATGCGTTAATGACTAACTATCATCCAGATCGTTGGGTCAGTGATGCTCCAAACCAAATCGATGGTGCAGGAACATTTGGACGTAAAGCTCAACGTGCTGTAGTATTGAAAGCTCTAACAGCAACAATCGAAAGCAATCAAAACATTCGTCAACCAGACACAGTTATCTATAACTTGTTAAGTTGCCCAGGATACTTAGAAACACTAAGCCCATTAATCAGCTTGAATACAGATAACGGCCAATCAGCGTTCATCGTTGCAGATAGCCCAGCACGTTTAACACCGGATGCTACAAGTTTAAGCAACTGGGGTAACAACGTAAATGGTGCAGCTGTAGACGGAGACGAAGGTCTAATCGCTACAAATAGCTATGCAGCTGTTTACTATCCATGGGGTTACACACAAGACTTAACAGGTAACAATGTTGTTGTTCCTCCAAGTCATATCATGTTGCGTACAATCGCTCTAAGCGATAACGTTTCTTATCCATGGTTTGCACCAGCTGGTGTACGTCGTGGTGGTGTAACAAATGCTAGCTCAGTTGGTTATGTAGATGGTCAAACTGGTGAATTCCATACTGTTGCTCTAAACGGCGGACAGCGTGATACATTAGCTGGAATCCACGTTAACCCAATTACATATCTTGCTGGAACAGGTTTGGTATGTTATGGACAATACACACGTCAATTAGTAGCAAGTAGCTTAGATCGTATCAACGTTGCACGTCTAGTAATTTACTTACGTTACCAATTGAATAAGATTGCTAAACCATTCATATTTGAGCCTAACGATACAATTACACGTAACGAAATCAAGCAACAAATTGAAAACATGCTTCTTGAATTAGTTGGTCAACGTGCGTTATACGACTTCTTAGTTGTATGTGATAAATCAAATAACACACCAGCTAGAATCGATAGAAACGAGCTGCATGTCGACATAGCAATCGAACCAGTCAAATCAGTTGAGTTTATCTATATCCCAATGCGTCTAGAAAACACTGGTGCTATAGCTGGTCTTGGCGCATAATTAGGAGAACATAAATGGCAATCGCAGCATTATCAAATTTTACAGTACCACTAGCTAGTGACCAAAGTGCAGGTTCACAAGGCATGCTAATGCCTAAACTGAAGTATCGCTTCAGATTGAACTTTGAAAACTTTGGAAAATCTAGCCCAACAACAGAACTTACAAAACAAGTTCAAGAAGCGGCTCGTCCAAGCGTCAAGTTTGCAGACCAAGTAATTGATATCTACAACAGTAAGATTCACTATGCTGGTAAGCCAACTTGGGATCCTATCACAATTAAATTGCGTGACGATGTTACTGGCGCTGTTACTACACTAGTAGGCGAACAGAATCAGAAACAATTCGACTTCTTCGAACAAAGTTCTGCAGCTGCAGCTGGTGACTACAAGTTCACACTACGCATTGAAATGCTTGACGGCGGTAACGGCTCGAGTGCTCCAGTTGTGTTAGAAACATGGGAACTATATGGTTGCTATCTAGCAAGCACAAACTGGGACGATATCAAATACAGCGAACAAGGTGCTGCAACAATCACCATTAGCATTCAATTTGATAACGCAGTTCAAACAACTGGCGGATCATTAGGATCACCAACACCAGTTAGATTGACTCCTGGCGGCACAAACAGTATTGGTAGTTAATTAAGAAAGCCTAGGCAACTAGGCTTTTTTATTGACTGATCATTAAATGCTCAGTTTATTTTTTCGATAAATATTAGCATGGCCTTCACTCCAAACTCTGAATTAAAATCTAATACACCTATGGTGTTTAAAGATTGGCAACACGCTGCCGATCTGTTTAATGTTGATCAGTTTAGACTGGCTCCAAAAAGCAACTTCTTATTCCATGTGGCTTTTGGAATAAATCAAGGAGCATTACAAAATGCACAGTTAGTTCAACGCTATGGCCAAGAAATAAACATGTTGGTTAAGAATATCGATCTTCCAAGTTTTGGTATTCAAACAGAAGTTTTAAATCAGTATAACCGTAAAAAAGTAGTACAGTATCAAGCAAAGTATAACGAAATTGGTATCAAGTTCCATGACGATAATATGGGCTTGATTAATCAGCTGTGGCAAAATTACTTTACCTACTACTATGCAGATTCTAGAAGTGCTACTAAACCAGGAGCATTTGCTAGAAACGCTACTCAAGGATATAGTAGTGCCATGCCAACTCCTTATGGATTTGATAACGGAAGCACACAGCCATTTTTTAACTATATTAAAATTTATCAAATGGCACGTCATGAATATGTTTGCTATCAATTATACAATCCTATAGTGACCAGTTGGAACTATAACAAAGTAGATTATAGTAATACAGGTGTACACGACTTTGATATGAAAATTATCTACGAAGCTGTTAGTTTCAGCGCAGGCGCTGTCGAAGCTGGTATGCCAGAAGGATTTGGCCTAACACACTATGATAGTAATCCAAGTTCACTAACTGGTACTACTAGTGCAACCGCTGGCGGCCCAAGTTTTGTAAACTCCATAGATTCAAGTACTATAGCACCGGGCGTGTTACAAAATGCAATTAATACAGTTAATCAAAATCAAAATTCAAGCGGTGGCATAGGAGTAGGCAACTTGGTTGCAGGAGCAGGTCTATTAACAGCAGGCATTGGCTTATTCAACGCTGTTGGCGGTTTGAGTGGTATAGGAAGTGCTATTAGTGGCGCGGCTAGTGCTGTAGGCGGAGCAATTAGTGGTGTTGCAGATACTTTATTCCCAGGTTCTAATAAAAACGCTACTGATTCTAATAGTACTACAAATGACGCAAACACTACTCAATCATCAAGCGATAGTCCAGCACCAAGTAACGATCCTGAACAATCAAATCCAGGAAGTGCAAGTTCTGATGAAGCAGCTCCAGTAAATACTCAAGACGGTACAGGTACTCCAAGCAATCCGTCCGACGAAGAAAGCGGAACATAATATGATAAGAACTAACTTACCTCAACAACCACAAACTAACGTACAAAGTGTACGTACTTTCTTTGATAATTTTTTTACAAAGACAGTAAGTTTTCCAGCAGAGCAGATCGATGCTACAGTAGCTTTTTTTGCTAAAAGAGGATTTGATACTAATAGTGCAAACAGTATTGCTATTACATTATTAAATCAAGCTAGAAAAGAAAACGTTCCTGTTTTTTCTTTAATTGATAGTTTAAAAGGCTTAACTGATATTCAGTTAACACAAGTGGTAACACAGGTGTTAAATGCCAGTAGAGAAAAAACTAGTCTGCTAGGTTATAGAATTGCACCAGCTACAGATAGTTTTGAATCGCGCAATATACTAGTGTAATATGGCTAAATTTGCTCGTGGAAAATTCGTAATGAAGAACCCTGGGAAATATGTAGGAACTAAAACTCCTACATACAGATCCAGCTGGGAACATACATTTATGAATTTCTGCGATACTAATCCTAGTATAATCAAATGGGCTAGCGAAGCTATACAAATCCCCTACAGAGATCCCCTAACTAACAGACAAACTGTTTATGTTCCAGATTTCTTTATACAATATGTAGATAAGAAAAATCATGTACTAGTTGAACTAATTGAAATTAAACCAGCTAGTCAAACAATATTAGAACGTGTGGGCAAGAACAAATACAATCAAGCACAGTTTGTTAAGAATCAAGCCAAATGGGCTGCGGCAACCCTTTGGTGCAGACAACAGGGCATAAAGTTCCGTATTCTTAACGAAAATGATATCTTCAGCAAGGTATAAGCATAAGTAATGTTATGACAATATATCTTTATAAAAAGACTCATAATATTACAGGTTTACAATACCTAGGCAAAACTATATCTAAAGATCCATATTCTTACACAGGTTCAGGTGTAAGATGGACTAATCATTTAAAAAAACATGGGTAAATGTGGCGCCAGCAATCGTGGAAAAACTTGAAAATTGTTAGACGGCAAAAGAATTTGGATAGAAAAGGAATCGGCATGACAAAAAAGTTGGAGGAAATTCTCAACTTACCTGAAAGCAAGAAAATTGTTAAACAGGAAGAAAAGAATCAGTTAAAAGCCGAAATGGCCGCTCCATTTTTGCGGGACATTAATGAGTTTGATAAAATTTCTGCAGCTTTGCCCCAAGTCAAAGGACTGGGCGACGCAGGCGATTCTGAGTTAGATGAACTAGCACGTAAGGCTACAGAAGCATACGATGATATTATGGACTTGGGCATGAATGTAGAAGCACGTTATAGTGCTCGTATGTTTGAAGTTGCCGCTAGTATGCTCAAAAATGCCATAGATGCTAAGACAGCCAAATTAGACAAAAAATTAAAGATGATTGATCTACAGCTTAAAAAGCAAAAGTTAGATCAAGATGCAAACAGCGCAGACGAGGGTGTAACAATCCAAGGTGACGGAGTTATTATCACAGACCGTAACAGTCTGCTAGAAAAACTCAAGCAGATGAAATAAATACAGTACTGG
>Ga0208741_10000016_pt1 | contig 121340 bp, 164 predicted proteins | sample CryBogCBE03Jun09_FD_184576 | JGI IMG/M metagenome (GOLD analysis project Ga0208741, IMG submission 184576) | Freshwater microbial communities from Crystal Bog, Wisconsin, USA - CBE03Jun09 (SPAdes) | ecosystem: Environmental > Aquatic > Freshwater > Lake | place: Crystal Bog, Wisconsin, USA...
CGGTAGTCGCACCAAGTGTGCTGACGCTCAGACGCTGCAAGTGCAGCCGTGAGGCGAGCCACTTCTTTCTTCAGTTGACGCTTCGTGGTCATTGGTTCTCCTTGGTTGGTCGGTGTCACACCGGTATGATACTCTACCGGTGTCTAGTCCACAAGTCACACACTCACACTCGTGGGTGAATGGCTTGCAGGGTAAGTATGCCTAAGGGTTGTCACAAAGTCAAGTAACACCCCGGAAAAGATTTCTCAAAAAAATTTGGCTTACCCCCTTGACAAGACAAAAAACCTTAGGCAGACTTAGGTTCGCAGTACCCGATATCCCACCTACCAAGGAGAGCAGAAATGCCGACCAACCGACCCACGCAGTACCGTCGGAGCAACATCGTTGCTCGCAACACCACGGCGACACACAATCGTCAAGACAGGGCGCTTGCCCTCCGTGAGGCTGGCTACTCCTACGCCACCATCGCACAGCGACTTGGCTACCGTGCAGCACAGGGCGCATCGGAAGCCTGCCGTGCAGCCCGCGCCCGACAGGGACAGGTCGTACAGGCCATCGGCACCGTTGCCACCCCTGCTGTTGCCACGAACCGCAATCCTAACGTCACGTCTCGCACGTTTGGCTTGGAGATTGAGTTCTTCGGCATCACCCCCAGCGACGCTGTGACTGCGCTCGCTGCTGTTGGCATCACGGCTTCCTACGAGGGGTACACGCACCGTGTCTCCCGCGACTGGAAGATTGTGACCGACGCATCGGTGACCTCAACCGGCACTGGCCGAGGCGCAGGCTTGGAGTTGGTCAGCCCGATTCTCCGGGGCGAGGCTGGCTTGGAGCAGGCAGCCAAGGCAGTCACGGCACTCCGTGATGCCGGTGCGCGGCAGAACACAACGTGTGGTGTTCACGTTCACGTCGGGATGGATGGCTTGTCCGGGGCGCAGATTATGAACGTCTTCGACCTCTACACCAAGAACCAGTCGAACGTGAACAACCTTGTGTCTCGCTCACGCCACTCCAACCGCTACTGCCGTACCACGGTGCCGAACTACGAGCGTTCGTACCACGACAACATCCGTATGGCTACCACCAAGTCCGAGATTGACCGTCTCGTCAGCCGACTTGACCGGTTCGTCACGGTGAACCTCGCGGCCTACGCCAAGTACGGCACGGTGGAGTTCCGTCAGCACCAAGGCACCCTCAACGGCGAGAAGTTGACCTCGTGGGTCAAGTTCCTGTTCTCGGTTGTCGAAGCCGGTGCAGCAGGTGACACCACCGAGTACAACTCGCTTGACGAGTTGCTCACGGCACTCCCCTTGGCAAATGACACCAAGGGCTTCCTCACCCGGCGAGCGACCCGGCTCGCAGCGAACCGGTAAGCCAGTTGCAGGTTCTCAGTCTCAGTTGCACGATGGGACTGAGAACCTGCTATACTGTCCTCTAGCAACACACAACCTACCAACAGAAACGAGAATCGTATGTGCGGAATCGCAGGCTTCTGCCTCAGTCCCGACGAGCAGGTGAACGCCAAGACCGTGAGCCAGCAACTGCTCAATCAAATCATCCAGCGTGGCTCGGATGCCACCGGTGCAGCGTGGGTGCAGTCCAACAAGGAAACCAAGAAGGCCACGGTTGCCGTGAGCAAGGCTCCAGTGCCTGCTACAGCGTTTGGCCCCTACTTGGAGATGATGCCCCCGAAGACAAACCGTGCCATCCTGCACACTCGCTACGCCACGCAGGGCAGCCCTCAAAACAACTTGAATAACCACCCCATCGTCAGTGGCCGAATCGTCGGCGTACACAACGGGGTGCTGAACAACGACAAGGCAATCTTCGACCACCTCAGGGGTGCCGAGCGCAGGGGTCAGGTGGACAGCGAAGCAGCGTTCGCCCTCATTGACCAGACCAAGTTCCGGCCTACCGAGGTCTTGGAATCTATCAAGGGTCGTGCAGCGTTGGCGTGGTTCGACGCACGAGACAAGCGTGACCTGCACCTCGCTCGCTTGGAAGGCTCGCCACTCGTCATCGGCCAGACCGAGGCCGGGTCGCTGTTCTTCGCATCCACGATGCCGTTGCTCGTGACCGCTTGCGAGAAGGCTCGTGTCGGGCTGAAGTGGGTTGAGGAAGTTGACCCTATGACCTATATGCGAATCCGCAAGGGCGAAATCTTGGAACTGGAGAGCATCGGTTCTAGCGTGAAGGCAATCGCATCGTGATGACCTACCCGGAAAAACCAGTGTGGACAATCCGTTGGAACAACGAAGTCATTCAGGCTCCATCGGCGTTCGACATTCTCGCCACGATTGGTGAACGTTCGTTCAACCCGCAAGACCACAAGTACCCCAAGCGAGGAATCGCTTACCGGGTCTTCGTGCAGTACCAAGTGCTGATTGACGATGACCTGCCCGACGAGATGTTCCTAATGAAGTTGGCCGAGTTCGGCCTGCTGCAACTGAGCGTGAGTGGAGTAGCCCCAGTGGACGTACTCCAAGAATCGCTCCAGTTCGCTCAGGCTTGGCACGGATACGACTTCCCCGATTCTGCGAAAGGAGGAAAGCAATGAACAAGGACAAGATTGTTTCGCAGTTGAGCGATGCCATCGTCAAGGTGCTGTCGAACGACAAGGCCGGAGCGACGAAGACTGTTGCAGGCGTGTTGAGCACACTGACGGCAACCGGCACCGTGAGCGAGCCGAAGGCAACGCAGCCGAAGGCCACAACGCGTCGTGCTGGGCCGGTTCCGGCTCTGCGCGGTATGCGCTTGGCGAACTTCAACCAGCAAGTGCTGGATGGAACGCCTGTCGCACAGTTGGCACGGCAGTTCAGCATCTCGGCACCTACGGCCTACCGCTACGCGGGCTTGGTTCGTAAGGCAACCGTGAACGCACCGGCAACGGAGCCAACGGTTGTGGCCTAGAAGCCACGAGGTGATTGGCACGGTAGGGGAAGGTAGGCCCTTACCGTGCCTTTCGCCATTTCTGGCTACAGTCGCCAGTCGTTGTTTTGGAAAAACCCGATTGGCGCAATCCCCCCGGCCATATTTGGAACGATGCGACGGCCCTGAAGGTTCAGTTCCGTCAACGCCCACACGAGCGCATCCACGCGGTCAGGTGAAGTGGAGCCACGAGTACCCGGTGCCGGTGGCACCCACGTTGTCATCTGTTCCTCTAGGTCGGCAAATTGCTCCGGTGGGCCAACGTGGTGAATCCGGCCCTGCTCGTAGAGAGCGACAATGGGTTCGGCTCGTGCTTTCTTGGAGTAGCGAGCATTGGGTCGGTTAATCGGCATCATTGGCCGGATGGTACGCATCACGGATTCAAGGAGTTCGTGACCTTGGTTCGATTCGATGACCACGATGTTGGCGTTCCATTCGTCGTAGGCTCGCACCACTCGCTGCGCCCAGCGTTCGACGGAGTTCTTATTCGCGGCTGGAAGGCTGGCATCTTCCAAAACGTAGCCGTGGACTTCGCAGTGACGCACGACGCAAGTGTCAGGCTGATGCGGGCCAGCAGCCACTACGACGATGCCTGTCTCGTCGGCGTTCTCCCCGGATGTCACGGCAGGGTCAACCCCCACGACGATTTTGGTGAAGTCGCTCGGATTGACTTCAATCACACTGTCTCCAAGATTTTCCAAATCGCACGGCCCTGTTCAATCATCTCCTGTGTCCACATCGCACCCTCTACGTCTAGGAGCAGGACACCTTTCAGTTCCTGTTCTCCAATCCGGGTACCCTCATAGGCCGTGAGGACTGATTCACGGAATGACGGAGCAAGGTTTTCAAGGTTGTCGTAGGTGGAGCCGTTGGTGACCACCGTGGTTCGACGTTCCATTAACTCCCGCACGAGACGCACACGCTTCGGGGTTGTGGTCACGAGGACCTTTGGATTTTCACCAAGGCGCAGACCCAGCATCAGGTTGTTCCACGAAGTATCCAACACATCGCCCTTGGGCGCATCTCGCCACGCGGCTAACTCATCGCAGTTATGAACGAGGATTCCACTAGCAAAAAACTCGTGAGAATCCTCAACCGTCAAGTCGTAGACTGCGCCTCTCTGCCCGTTCCGCAATACGGCGGAGACATATTGCCCGCCGCCTTGGGTTTCCACCTCATCGCCACTACGCAGAACTTGCGCCTCCGCCCAATCGCCATTTGCCCAGATGCGGTGATTTGGGGTGCAACGCAAGACGTTCCCTGCCTCGGTGTGGATTTCCAGCACCTCTGCGTCGGGGTTCGTCATTGTGGCTGCGAGGACTTGCTTCCAGCCATCACGAGTGGCGACAACATCCCCAACAACAACTTCTTCAATTGGAATTTCACCACGGCGAGTGACAACACATTCGCCCTCTGCCACGCACCACGCAGCGTCGTGCTGTGGGCCACGGAGTTGGCTAGGGGTGTGGGCAGAGTAGGTGAACGCCTCTGCGCCATTGGGCCAGACGAGCCGCCGTTTGGAAGGCTCGTGCAGTGGGCGAGGGTGAGGCTCCGAGCAGTTGAGGATTCCACTGTCCCCGCCAATCATCACGTCTCGTACGTCGGCAGGAGTTCGGCCTACGAGAGCAATGCGCTTGTAGCCGTGGTTCCATACCAAGTCCAAAACCCACTCGGCACCGGCACGGGTCTTGCCCGTTCCACGGCCCCCACTGAAAAACCACGTCAACCACGGGTCGCCCTCTTTGTCCTTTGGAGGACGCTGTGGAGTACGGGCGTGTTTACAAAAGGGTGTGTGCTTCCCGTCAATGGGATGTTCGCACCAGTGAAATCCTGCGTGGGGGTTGCCGTTGCACTCGGTTCGTGGGCAGTACCAGCGACGCTGAGGGGCGTTCTCTAGGAGTTCCAGTTCCTTGAACACCACTGCCAAGTCGGTCTTGTCCAAGCCGAGAAGAATCTGCTTGCGCTGCTCAGGGGTTGCATCTAGCAACTTTTGGATGATGGGGTTCACGGCTTACGAAAGAACGACACGAGCAACACGAAGACAACTCCGGCTCCAAAACACACGGCGTAGTTGCCCCATTCGGAGAGATTCCAGTGACCCATAACCCCACTCTACCCCAACACAATCAACTTTTTTGTTTTTTCACTACTACTAGATACTGGTATAGTTGCCCCGTGTACCTTTTCCAAAGGTTTTTCGTTGTGGCGTTATGAAACCCGGCGCAGCCACACCTGCAAGTTCTTCCCCAGCAGTTCGTAATGCTCCATATACGGGGATTCTAAGAACGCGTCAATCGCAGGCCGTGGTGTTTGCATCTCATCAAAGTCGCCGGGGTTCCATTCGTAGTCATCAAACGCAAGGAAGCCACCCACCTTCAAATGCTCGTGGGCGTTCTTGGCATCTACGGCAACTTGGGCAGCAGTGTGGTCGCCGTCAATGTAGATGAAGTCGTATATTTCACTGCACTCGGCAAAGAATTCATCCGAAGTCATCTTGTGCTTGCGAAGTCGGCCTTCTTCCAATTCGGAGAATCGTTCGTCGTAAACTGCCTCAACGAGAGAGAAGTCAATGTCATCGTGTTCAGCACTGCCTGACCAAGTGTCCACGTCATCAAGGGTTGAGCCTTCCCCAGAGAGAACGAAGTAGAGCAGCCAGTCAGAAGCGTCTCCGGTAAACACGCCGATTTGGAGTGCCTTCAGGTTGTCGTGGCCCATCAGGGGTGCCAAGTGTTGGGCGAAGTTGTTTTGGGCAGAGAAAGCGAACCAGTTCATAGTGGGTCACTATAGCGATTTCACTGGGTCGTGTCTGGGTTGGCTCTACGGGGGTTTAGTTGATGAGGGATTTTCCGTGAGGTTGGTGGGGGTACCGTTTGCTGCAAATTGACCAAAGTCGCTTGAAATTCTGGGGGGTGGTCGCCGGGGGGCAGTTCCTTTTTTTTTCTTTGCGCCTCAGCGAGATTCCCTTTTGGGTTCATCGCTTGTGAACGAATGAACAAATAGAAGTCGTTGTCTGCCTGCCGATATCTACGATTGTTGATGTTGCCCATCATTATGCGTAGAGATGCCCTGATGGAGATGTTCTAGGGGGCTGCCATTGGCCTCTATTTTGCCCTAGGAGCCATTCTGGGGGGAATTGTGCCTACAGGGAGCCATTTGTAGGAGTTCCCTTGCAAAGGGATGTGTAGGATGGGCCTTGTCGTGCATAGGTAGTCGCTCCCTACCGAGTTGACGATGCTGTGGGTATCTCTCGGCCCACACAGTTGTGTCACTGGTCGCTCCCCGGTGGCACTTCTGTCCCCATAGGCAAAAGCCCCACCCTGTATGGGGGGGGCTATAGGGACTGCCTAGTACGGACTACTCGCTCAGTAGGCGCATACAACCCACTTTTTATCCCCTATGGACTTGTCCTCAGGGCGTATGTCGCCAAGACTTACGCATACGTTCTGCTTGGCTAGGGCGGTGGGCTGTATGGGCTACTCAACGAGTAGGCCGTTTGTCAAGGAACTGCCTTACATAAGTAAGTATACATTAGGGCCGTGAGGATGTCAAGGCCCTAATGCAACTTCTTTTCCTAGGCGTACGTCTCCTTGCCAAAGACTGCCAGTTGGAGGATGTAGTCGCTCACGAGGCAGTCGCCAATGTACCCCTCGTCGTACAAGACGGTCTGTCCCCAGACACGCTTGCCGTAGCAAGAGATAAAGGCATCAACGATGTCCTGCGCCACGAGGGTCTTCGTCGCCCAATCGTCGGTTTCTGGGTCAAGGTACTCGACTTCGATTGGCTGGGAAGCCCGGTTCTCGGATTCCCAGTTGTAGTAAATGCGCTTCCACCAATCGCAAGTACTACCGTCAATGTTGCACAATACTGCGTCAAGAAGTCCTTCGACTTCGATGTCTTTCGGGATTTGGATAGTGCGTGTAGTTGTCATACCCTCATCTTAACAAACCCTTAGGGAGAAGTCAAGTCAGAAAAGGGCCTTTTTCGACACTTTTTTGACAAATTTGACGCATTAGGGCCGTCGTTGTTGCACGATTCAGTGAAATCCGGCATTTGGAGCCGTCGTTGTTGCGCTTGTCTCCAGCCGGTGGGCAAATGGCACTTTCCCCTTTATTTGCAAGGGTTCGATTTTTTGTCCGTAGTCAGATTTCACTGCCGTCGGCAGGCGTTTCGGCGTTTGGCGTGTCGCCTGCGACGATTTCCGCGTCAATAACTCGTTGCGTCACGGCCTGCAACTTCCGCATTACGCCGTCAACGTCAACTTGAATGGCCCCACCGTCGGCACCCGTCAGTTCGGTTTTCACTGTTCTGCCCCAGTTTTGGGCATCTGTGCGTTCCAAGTACCACGCCGCGGCCTGCCATTGGCTCGGCATCGCGTTTCTGATGACTTCGACGGCCTTGATTTGGGCATAACTCCGGGCTTTTTCTATTTCCTGAGCGAAGATTACGAACGCCTGTTCGTATTCATCCAGTTCATACCCAGATTCGGCCAAATCATTGCCCTTTTTCACCCACTGGCTAATCGTCGCCGGGTTCAGTCCCACTGCCTTTGCAGCAGTCGAAATGTAGTTTCCTCGTTTCAGCAAATCCACCACCGTCTCCATCAACTCTGGGGTCAGCAGTGTTGGCCGACCTGTTCGTTGTGGGGGTCGCTCTGCCTTGGCTTTGGCTTGCTTTTCACTGAGGGTAGGGGTTCGTTCCTTGATGGTTGCTTTCCATTCTTCGGGAACGTCTGATGTTGGGATTTCAGCAGTGTCGTTGTCTACTGGTTCTTCACCGCTTGTTGGGGTTGGGGTCACGGGGAGTTCCTTTGTAGCGGTTGCCGAAGAAGGGGTGTTCCTTGGCAGTATTGGCGTGGTTTAAGTATTCCACCGTTTCTTGGAGGACTGTATCGGTGAGTTCTAGGGAATGGAGAAGGTTGGTGATGCGGGTGTCCATCTTGGAGATGAGTTGGGAGATGTTTTTCACTCGGATGTCCAAGGCGTGGATTTCTTGCTCTAGGCGGTAGAGGGCTTTCTTGATGTTCTTCTTCTTCACTGGTAGTAGTTCTTTCTCTTGTGGGCTGGTTTCTTGGGGTTCTTGTTTGGCCCCGGCTTTTGACGGGGGTTTTTAGCATCGAAGGCTGCTTCTGCTGCTCGTGCTGCTTCTGGTGTAGGGAATCTTCCCAAGGAGAGGTAGTTTCCATTCCTGTAGCGACGAGCGAGGTAGGTTTTCACCACTGGGGTGGTTTGTAATGGGCGCGGGGTTTTGCCGATTGCAATTCGGTGGTCGTTCTCTACTTGTAGGGCTTCTTCGTAAGTAGTGAAATACCCAAGGAACTCACTGATGCCGTCGGTCTTCACTCTGGCTGCGTAGAGGTTTCTGACGAGGCTAGGCATTGTTCTTCGTTCTGCGGATGATTGCGCCGACCTGTCGGTTGGTCAGGCCGACCTTTTCACCAATTTCGGCGTAGGTCATCCCCTTGGCCCTGAGGGTGAGGATGTGGTCTACTCGCTTCTGCCGTTCTGATTTGGACAGCACTGGTTGGACATCAGCATTGGCCCTGAACTCGTCTTCGACCTGCTTGGCTTCGTCGTACGTCCCGTAGTAGCCGAGGCTGTAGCGAGAGCCGAAGACGGTTGCTCTGGCGTGCCACGGTTTCGTTTTGAACTTCGGGTGAAGATTGCTTCGGTCAGTGGGCATTGGGGACGTACTTCTTCCGTTGCGTGATGGCCGGGGGGTTTGTCAAGGCAAATTGGCGTTCCACATCAAAGGCTTCTTCCATTGTGGGGTAGTAGCCGAGGGAGTACTGAACGCCCTGTCTTTTCACTAGAGCGTGCCAAGGTCGTTTGGCCTGCTTGTTGTTCTTCCTGTAGGAGGGCATCGTTAGCCCTGCTGGAATTGGCGCACCTTTACTCCGATTTCTCGGAGCATTGGATTCACAATTTGGTGAACCCGTGCGTCGGTCACTCCAATAAGGCGTGAGATTTCGGCCTTGGTCGCTCCGGCGATGACTGCATCCCGGATTGCCGTATAGAAGTTTGCCTTGGTTGATTTCACTGCGGCCTTCGCCTCGCGGTGTTGTTCCTTGGCTTCGTTAAGGAGAGAAAGTGCTTCTTCCTTCGTCATTGTGTTGCCTTTCGTCGTTGTGTAGGCCTTTTCACCATAACCAACAGGTTAGTTAGTGTCAAGATGGGTTTCTTCGATGATGGTGAACCAATTGTTGGGAAGTTCGACGTGGGGAGCCATATCCTGCCAGTCGCCCCGGTCTTTTCTGCCTGCCCAAATAACCGTAGGTTGCAGGTCGCTCGTGACTTCCAAAGCGATGGTGACGATGTTGTTGCCCTTTGGATAGGACTGCACGACGTACACCGGCTTGCCCGATTCTTCGCTGAACTTCTTACAGGTCAGCCACTTCGACAGTGGGAAAATCCACGGGTCGTAGAACGCCTTACGCTCCTTCACTTCCATCCACGCTTCGATGGTGCGATGGTCTTTGACGATGACGAAATCAAGTTCGTAGTAGATGGGCAACTTCTCCAGTGAAATCTCACGCCATCCCATCTTGCTCCAGCCGACGTATCGGTTCAGGGCGCGGGCGAGGTTCTTTTCACCTTCCAAATCTTGTGCTGCTGCGATGGTGTCGTTTCGCTTCGTCACTTCAACTTCTTCAGTAGCCGAGCAAATCGCCAGATTGCCAAAAACCAAATCATCGTTTCCACCTCTCCATCTCTAGGTCGTTGCTCTCTTGTTGTTGCGCCATAGCGTTGCCAAGGGCTTCCAAACAGTCCCACCAGCCTTCGCAGTAGCCCTTATAGTGGTCGCTCGGCGGTTCCCCGATGGTGCTTGGTGATTCAGGCTTGTTGGCGAGGACACGCTCGTAGATGAGGTCTAGGAGCAACTTCTCGTGCCGGTTGATGTTGGCGATGATTTCTCGGCTCATAGGTTTCCACCTTCGTTGGACAAAGTTGTGCCTATAGGGGTAAGTTTCTTCCTGCACAGTGGGCAGTAAATAAAGTCAATCCAACGAAAGTCGGAGTTGCCTTCGCTCGGCGGGATTTCAGTGCCGAAGATGTGCTTGCACGGTGGTGGCGTGGCAATCAACTCTGCTTCCACCCAAGCGTCATCACGGCCTTTGCTGTCTACAACCGTGTACACGATGTCCACTTGGGTCACGGTGAGGTCGCCCCACTCAGGGTTCCCGACAATCCGCACACTGTCGCCTACCTTGAACTTCGGCGGCTGGAATGTATGGCTGGCAATAGTATGCGACGGCATAAGTTCCTCAGTTGGCTCGATGTTGTTCATAGTTTCTCTCCACACTTAGGGCAGTAGCGATAGCCCATATCAGCGTAGATATCGTCAGAATAGACATTGCTGGTCCAGTCGGCGTGGTCGCATACTTCACGAATGACGGATACTTCGCTGTCGTGGTGAACTTCTGCCTGCCAAGCGTCAAGCACCTTGATGACATCACAAGGCCACTCATCGGTGCAACAGTGGGCGCAGGTTGCGACTTCTTGCCCAGTGATTCTGTCCTCGTATGGTTCCAAAGTGTGCTTCTTTCGCACTTCATCTCGCTCTTGCTGGTTCATAGTTTCTCTCCGCACTTAGGGCAGTTAGGTTCACGCCCGGAGCGAGCCCGGAGCGGGTTGGATGCGGGCATAGACCTAACCAAGGAGTTGTTCATTATGGTCACATACTTCACGAGTAGCGGATACTTCGCTGTCGTCGTGAACTTCGGACGAAGTCGCGTCTGTAGGCGTGACTTCCTCCAACGCATCAAGCACCTTGATTGTGTCACAAGGCCAACCGTGCATACAGGAACGACACCACGGGCCAACCTTGCTTTCAAGGCAACGGTGTTTCTCTCGCAGGGCATCTCGTTCTTGCTGGTTCATAGCCTGCCTCCGAACAGTTGGCGCACCCGGCGTTCTGCTTCGGCCATAAGTGGGTCAAACTTCGGTGGTTGGGGGATTGGTTCGCCGGTGTTCTTGCCCCGGCTGAACAGGTTTTGAAGCCACTTCATCGTTCACCTGCCAATTCAGTATCGTTTCCATTACGGTTTTGCCGTCGCTGTTCGATGGCGCGCTCAATGCTGCTTGTGAATTCGGGGTCGCCGTTAATGCTGATGGTGCCACCCAACTTGTACCATCTTGCGAACAAGTCGGCCTGAGTGTCGTTGGCAAAAATTTGGGATTGGTTGTCGCTCACAGTTTCTCCCCACAGTCTGGGCAATAGGTGTAGTAGACATAATCGTCAAAGTTGTTTGGCGTGTAGCCCTTCTTGTGCCGACACTTTCTTTCCACCAGCGTCAGTTCATCTTGGGGCGTGGCGAGTGAATACGGCAGTGGTTTGGTCAAGGGGCGAAGCCGTTAGGCAACTACCACTTCCATCACCTCATAGTCCTCATTGGAGAGGTTGCGGACAATATCGCCCACTTCATACTTGTTCGTTAGTATCATTGCGCTCCTTCCTAACGGCAAGTATACATAAGTGGTGGAGTGGGGTCAAGTCAGTGGTTGGTCACCCAGTCTGTCGAACAGGTTCTTGACGGCTCGCTCGCAGAACTCCTGCACCGTTTCACCATTTAGTGCTGCTGCCTTTTCGATACGGGCGTATTCCTCGTCGGTGAACTCAACCTCAATGTCTGCCATCAGAATCTGCCTGCTGGTGAATCCGGGTGGCCAAGGATTTCCGGCTCCATCGCCGTGCAGCGACAGCCATCCTTCATACAGCGACCCCAACCGTCTTGGTCGTGGTCGTCTAGTCCGTGGTAGCAAGTGCAGCGTTCGTGGTCTGAGGGGATGGGGGTTGCCATTAGAACTCCTTTTCAGGTCGGCCTTGCTCAAAGACCAACGAATGATGCCCGAGGTCGAGGTAGAAACCCCACTTGCCGTCGAACTTTTGGATGTTCAGCCCGAACATTGGGTTGTAGTTGCGGAGTGTGTAAACCTTCATTGGTTTCCTGTCTGCTCTGGCTCGGTCAATGGTGAGCCGAGAAGATAGTGAGAGATTTCAGCATCGGTGTACGGTGGCTTGGTAGCGCACCAACACGGCTTGTGCGTGTGGTAGCGACCTGCTCGGACAATGACGGTTGTGTGGGCGCAGTGCATTTCACCTCCAAAGCGGTTGGAGTACACAACCTACTACTGGTTTAGGGAATTTAACAAACGGCGTAGAGCCTTGACCTCAAACTTGACCATTGCCTTCTGCCTCTTTAGGTAGGCCAACTCAACTTCTTTGTGGCGCAGTTGCTCTCTGATGCGTGTTTCTTCTTCGCTATCCACGGCTTGCCCCTCCAGTGAAATCGAAATTGGGCGACCCGTGGGCAAAGTATTTCACGCTGGTGATGACGCTAGTTCCCTGTAGTTGATTTAGGATTTTGGTGCAGAACTTCTTGGTCTTGCGTGGCAGACGCTTGGTGCCGACGATGGTGTAATGCTTGCCGTTGGGGATAATGGCCCAATTGCCACGGAAGCCCCTCACTGTCGCTTCATCCAAATGTCGAAGACAGCAATGGCGAGGATTATTCCAGCAAACATCCCAAGAAAGTAGTTGCTCATCGGTTTGCCTCGGCTTGGAAGAATTGTGCGACTTCCTCTGGGTGCTTGCCTGACCATTCAGGCCGGGTGCTGATATAGCCACACACCCTCAGGAACAACGACTTCCAATACTCGGCTTCGCTGCCGTCAGACTTTCTTACCTGTGATTTCCAATACTGCTCAGTGGAGTGGGTTGGCTGGGTCACGGCTTTCAACCTAACCGTGTGATTTCTTGGTTGATGTAGAACACGGCCTTCTTCAAGTCCTCAATGGTCTTTTCACTATTGCCAGCATCCTTCAGTCCGGCTCGCCACAGATACTTGATGGCGTTGCCGACGCAGAAGTTCCGGTGCTGGGTGATTTGGATGCACTCCACCCCGGATGGGTCGCTCCGGTAGTGAGCAGGCTTGTTTACAGGGTCGTGTTCTTCAAGTGCTGCGGAGCGTACTGTTTCAGGATTTCCACTGCCCATTTCACCTTGTCCTCCATTTGACTTCCTGCTGGTTGGCTTTTTTTCCACCTTTTAGGCTCCATATTCACTCTAATAGTTGGAATTATAACTACTTCTCCGGGGGAAAGATGTCTTCCTAAGTGCATTTTCCATATTGCTGGTGTAGTGCGGTGGGTGGTTGACCATATCTGCTTGCTTGGGCATTGGATTCCACCTGTTCCCATCTGAGTAGACGCTTTGGGTCGTACTTCTTTGGTGTTTGCACTAATCCGCACTTCGTGCAATTTCGCACGGGGAGTTCGTTGGTCACAAACTTGTATCTCCACTTGTGGGTTTTGGAACAGGCCATAACCGCACTATAGGAGTTCAGTCATCGGATGTCAAGAACTGCACCGTGGGGATTCCAGCATTGGTGGCCTGTCGCTTCATATCTGCTGTTCCTGCCCCACCGTTGAAGATGACGAGCAAGTCAAGGCCGGAGTGAACCATTTCAGTATTGCGAATTGGGCCAGCCTTACGCCCGTGCGATGACCACTTTGCTGGGTGGGCTTCGGTTTTCACCCCAAGGTACTTGGCGCACTGAGCAGCAATCCTGTCCACGCCGTTTCCGTCGCCGTGAACGAGGACATCATCGCTTTTCAGCAACTCACGGAGTACTTGGTCAATGAATTGGTAGTCGTAGTTATCCCGACCACCGGTCACGCCTACTCGTCTTGCCATTATCTCTCGCTGGAACTTGACGAATCGTCTTCGACTGGCGCACTTTCAATGACCCGAACGTCGAACGAGCCAACCCAGCACGTCTTCCGGCTGCGCTCCCAGCGAACCTCATACGGGTACGCCGTGACGTAGGTGGAAACGTTGACGATGTGTCCACGGGTTCCTTGGTTAATGAGGTGTTCTCCCAGTGGCTCCCGGATGTTCTCGTTGGCCTCTACATAGTCACCGATATTCATTGGTTTCCTCCATCGTTGGTGATTTCACTACAGGTTTCCTCCCGCCCATACAGCCAGCGAGTTTGTGCTGACAACAATAAAGCGTGGGGCGTAGGGCGTGGCAGCCCTCAGTATTTGTTGGCAAGTTCCCTCGTCAGTCGCTCGTTCTCTCGTTCCAAAGCCTCGTTGCGCTGACGCAGGGCGATGTTGTCGCTGACCAGTGCTTCAAGTTGTGCGTCGGTGAAATCGTCTTTACTCACGGTTGCCCTTCAACTGCTCGGTCACGAAGTCGTGCAAGTCGGCTAACACTTCACCAGTTGAGGGGAGTTTGCGACGGTAGCCATCCAGCATCAGTTCCCGGATGCGCTTTTGGACTGCCTTCAGTCGCTCGTCTTGGTCGTATTCACCACTGAGCAGGCGCATCGTCTCCTTGACGAGGTGCAGGTCTGCGGCAAAATCTTCCGGCTGCTGGCTCTCGCTGACGATTTCGCTTGATTCCAATGCTGCTCGCAGCACGAATTCTTCGACGCTTTCACCACTAAGTTCGGCTGCCAGTTTGACGGCATCTAATTCTTCTGTGGTGAGCAACACGGTCATCTCGGTCTTGGTTGGGTCAACCTGCACGATTTCACTGAGCATCTTGGCTACCGAGAAGTGCCAGTTTTTGAAGTCCTTAGGCATTTTTGTCTCCTTGTAGGTCATCAACGGTGAAACTGATGACGGCGTTGAGTTTTCCTTCTTCCAACTTGTCTTGCACCATTTGCTTAAACCGGTTGGAGTTGTTGCGATGCGACGCATCTATTTCAGCGTAAGCGTCTAAGTGGACACGCAGGCGTTCGACGCTGCGCTCGGCGTATTCTTCCAGCGACACTTCGTTCTGCACCATCTGGCGCATTAGTTCTGCTTCTTGGTACGCCAGCGTTTTGCTGATGTGTTCTTTCTCTACCTTGCAGCGAGTTTCCAGCATCTGGTCAACTCGTGCCGTGAGGTAGCCAAGGAGTTTGGCTGCTTCCCAAACCTCTTTGAGCAGTGCTTCGCTAGGGATTTCGTATCCATCCACGCTTTACACCATACTGAAAGGCTAAGCCCCAGTCAAGCGTCCTTGCGCCACGCTCGCATATTCTTGTGGTTCAAGGTGGCGTAGACGACGCAGCCGGGCAGGAAGCCCCATTGCCGAGTGGTGATGGCGTAAGTCACCCAGACGGCGTTGTAGCCCTGATAGACGAGCCAGCCCCACCAGAACTTTCTACCAACGAGATAGGTGCAAGTCAGGCCGAGTGCGTCTAAGCACCACGACCACCACTGGGTCATTACCTATTCGGTAGGTCTGAGTTGCCGTATATTGGAAGTTGAGCCGTAGCCTCATCTGCCTTTTGACTTGCTTCCAAAGCGGCATCGCTGGCAGCGTTGGCGGCTTGGCGTTCAGGTGAAACTCCGAGTTCTCGCCCTTGGATGGCAGTGTTGATGAGCGACATCGCTTCTTGGTGTGCGCCTGCTGCCTTTATGTGAGCGTTCTTTGCATCGCCTTCTGCAAGAGACTGTCCGGTGATGTTCCTCGCTACTGCGAGGTGGGCATCCCTAGCCTTGGCGTGGGTGTTGTAAGCCTCGTGCAGGTTGCCAGCGTTTTTCAGCCAACCGTTAGCGTCGGTTGCCAAACTCACTGCGTTTGCCGAACCGGCTTGATATTGGTTCCCCCGGAAAGGATGACCCTGCGAATCTCCCTTAACTATTTCAGTAGCCACATTCCACGTCGGGGCGAGGTTTTGGATTGAGAAGGGATTTGTCAATTTTAGAATCCGCCTGCTTCGTCAACAGCAGCGTAATGACTTTCCGCAGCGGCTTGGCTAATGTCGCCTTTAAGGTCGTTCATTTCGTCGGGCGAGACGGTTCCACCACTTGCCACCCTGTCGGCAAGAGCCGTTGCTTTTTCGGCAACACCACGGTTAGCGTCAACGGCACCTTGAACGTAAACTGGCCTGCCGAAATACTCACTGGGGTCGCCTTGGTAAGCCTCGTCGTTGTCTTCGTGGGTGCCAGCAATTTTATTGTGCAGGTCTGCTACGGCTCGCAAGTGTTCTTCGGTTGGTTGGATTTCACCAGCGTGGTCTTCCGACCACTCGGCTGCTTTGCTGGCTTCGTGATTGTCGCCACTCCAACTTTCCAAGGCGTGTTCTTTGGCTATGTCGGCAGCAGCCTTGGCGTAATCATCCTTTTTCCCACCCCCGGTGTATTGGTTTCCCAGAAATGGGTGGCCCGGTTGTGCGCCCGAACCCGGCCCGCCCTTAGAAACGGGGTAGTTCGATGCTGATTTCAGTAGAGCAGCCGTATGAAAATTGTCGCCCTTAGCAACCGGCTTTCCACCAACAGTCCAAGTCGTTCCTCCAACGTTGACGGAACTTGCAGGTGTTTGGTTTGGAGAACTTGGCGTTTCTTCTTCAGGCCCTGCGGTGACACCTAAACGTCCATTGCTAAGTTCATTCGCAGCCTTGGATGCAGCGATAGCGTCGGCTTCGTTGCCCTTACCGTTTGCAACGTCTTGCCAAGCCCTTGCAGCAGCGTAATGCTTTTCAGCAATGGAGTAGTTTTCATTCCCGCCCTTATCGGCAGCAAAGTCACCGGTTTGCGTGTGGTCACGAGCAAAATCTGATGCTTCGCCACTCGTGTACTGATTCCCGCGAAAAGGGTGTCCTGCTTCATCACCCTTGGACACAGGGTAGTTGCTAACAGATTTCAGCAATTCTTCGGAATGAAAAGGATTGGTAGACACAGGGGAACCTCCTGCGGAGATGCTACTACGGGTTGCTTAATTTGCCTCTCGTAGCAGTGCTGTTAACGGCAGTCCGAGACGGTGCAGGGCTTCGTCTGGCACGAGGGTGTCTGATGCCCACGATTGGTAAATGCTCTCCGGGACAGAAAATCCGTAGTCGCCAATCTTGAACTTCGATTTGGATTCCTTTGGGTTGGTGGAATCCTTGCCTGCACGAAGTTCGGCAACATCTTCTTGGTCGAAGCCGGAACCTTCCAAACTGTCCAACTTCGCCAGCGATTTCACTAGCAGGTCGTTGTCGTAGGTTGCCTTGTCGGATATTCTGTTGTCAGCCACGACGATTTTGGTTGCTGCAACTTCATTTACGTCCACCCACACCACGGCGATTTCCTTCCAACCGAGTGCTGATGCTGCGGCTGCCGTGTGGTTGCCCTTCAGGATTTGGTTGGTGCGCCGGTTCACCACGATGGGCCGGTACTGGCCGAGGACGCGCAAACTTTCGCTGATGGCCCCGATGTCCCCTTCTCGTGGGTTGCCGGGGAAGCGACGGAGTTCGGACAGTGGCACGAGTTCGGTTTCCACCATCGTGACCTTCTGCTCATCTTCGACGGCAGAATTCTTCTCTTTCACCACTCGGACTTTTGGAACCTCTGGCAGGTCAAGTCGGTTTTTAAGTTCCCGGTTGATGGATGCTTTCTTGTCGCCCACCTCATCTTTCACGCTGGCGAGCCAAAGGTCGTGGAGCGTGGGGTCAAGTTGCCCGTAGAAATCACCAAGTTGGATTTTGACTGGTGGGTTCAGGTTGTCTGTCGGGTCTTCGTCTAGGAGCGTTGGTGAAACACCCCCACCTTCGGAGTTGTGCAGGCCGTCAAGTTCATCCAAATCTGCCAACTCAAAGCCCGTTCCTTCAAGGTCAGGCAGTGATTTCAGCATATCTAGCAACAAACTATTGTCGTAAGAAGCGATGTCGCTGGTGCGATTGTCGGTGATGAGGATGCGAAGTGCGTCATCTTCGCTGCCGTCGAAGCGTGTAATGGCGATGGTTTTCCACCCTAACGACTTGGCTGCTTTCCAAGTGTGCGTTCCGGCGATGATGGTGTCATTCCAAACCACGATTGGTGAATACTGGCCGTTGACCTCCAGTGATTCTGCGATGGCTGCCACATCTCCGAGGCGAGGATTGGCCGGATGAACGCTGATGCTGTCAATAGCCACATTTTCGGAACTGACGTTGATGGTCATAGCGTAAGCCTACAAGATTTCACTAAGCCAAGGATAGGATGGGATTTATGGCGAACCCGTTCCTCACTTCCGAACTTTTGAAGTGTGCGTCTCGCTACCCAGTGGTGAAGGGCGACCACGAAGGACACCCATTTCACGGCAATCAATGGGTTGAGGGTTACGGTGGCGTGCTTGACCAAGAAAATGTTGCACGCTTTGGCGCATCGCTCAACCATTTTTACACAAATGGCGGGTCAATCACTGATGCCACACCTAGCGAAATAGCGCAAGCAACGCAAGAAATCAAAGCCTTTTCGGTTGCTCACGATTATCACGACGGTGCTGGAATGATGCTTGAAGCACTTCAGGTGGGGGGCGACCACGTTTACATCGCCAGAGATGGTGATGGGAAGCCAGTAGGCGCACTTAGCGCCACTGACGCACAAAAGATTTCTTATTTCCATTTCATTGGCACAACAGGTGAAACCCGTGGGGCTGCAACCGCTTTAGCGCACACGGCATTTCAAGTTGCCGCCGAGAAAGGGAACAGCGTTGAACTTGATGCTACTGGCGAAGGCGCTGACTTCTGGGGTGCGCTTGGGGCGCACGTTGCCGACAACGAACTGACTTACTCGTGGAGTCCTGACGAGGTGAAGAATGTTGTCAAACTTCTAGGCGAGGCTGCCCGTGCTTGATTTCACTACAAACGCCTTACTTCAAGGGCTTGCTCGCTACCCAGTGGTGAAAGGCGACGTTCAGGGCCACGTTTTCCACGGGAATCAGTGGACTGGTGGTCAGGGTGGAGAGATGCCTGCCAACATCGCTGCGTTCCAAAGGAACCTCAAAGAGTTCTACGACGCTGGTGGAAAAATTGAGCGCGTAGACAACGAAAACAAGATAAGTGACCTTTACCACACATTCCTAGAAATGCGAGAAACGCCAGAATACAAGGCAATGGACGCTCGCCATCAGCAAGGCATCCGCTTTCTAGGGGAAGCAGCAATGTATGCCCACGCCAACTTCAGGGCTGCAAATAGTGAAATCAACCCCAACCAAATCGTTTCATCGCACTTGTTTGTTGCTCGCAACAAAAACAACGAAATAGTGGCTGCTGTAAATGTTGCCATTCACTCTCCCGACATACGCTTGGGCGACGGTAGCGGCCCGATACTTCCATCAGCCAGCATTGGCTACCTCGGCTCAACCGGGAAGATGCCCGGTGCTGCAACGGCACTAATGGAGCAGGCGATTCAGATGGCAGCCGATAAGGGGTTGACGATGACCTACCAAACGACAGCCGACAGCCATCCCTATCACGAAATGTTAGGCATTAAAAGGCTTAATGACCGTGGGTTAGAGGGATTTTCAGCAGAAAGCGCAGCCAAAATCGCAGCCCTTCCAAATCCCAAGCCAACCATTATCAAGGCTGAGGATTTCACTGTTGAGGCATTACTGCGACCCCTGAGCAACTACCCCGTTTCCAAAGTTGGCAACAACCCGGCGAGCAACAAGTCTTCGCTGCTGTCAGAAAAGGCAAACTCACTTCGGGTTTCCACCGATGGCGACCTGTCCGGCTCGGCTGCTGCCCACCGGAAATTGGCTGCTGAACACTCGGCTCTGGCATCACAACTGACTGGTGATGCTGCTCAGAAGCATCGTGACGCTGCAACTGCCCACACCGAGGCTGCTGACGAGATTGACGCTATCCGACCCGTTGAGGGTGGCTCTATTGCTTCCAATGCTCTGACCGGGGATAAGGCTCACGCTTTTGCTGGAATGGCTGCACGGGCTTCCAATGCTGCGCTCCAAGCAACCATCAACCAAAAGGCAATGCCTGTGACGAAGATGGTGGAAACCGACTACTACGGCCCTCACGCTAAAGAGATGCTGGCGAAGTTCGACACCCCACCTGTAGATTTCCGGGCGATGGGTGGATTCCACCTTGGATACGGAATTAGACATCAAGATATGGCCGACCAACTCCAATCGTTGGCGTACAAACTGCGTGGTGAAAACGGCAATGTTGACAACGCTGCCACTCGTGCGTGGATGCAGGCTTCCGTTGCACACCGAGATGCAATGCAAGCGCACTACACGGCTGGTCGAATCAACGATGCTGCTGCGTTTGCCAACACGAAGGTGGAAGGTGCAACCCCATCCACTCACCATTCGATGGGGAACTGTCGCTACGCCTCTACTGCTGCTGCTGATGCTTCCCAAAAGGCAGACGAAGCAACCGAGGCAGCCCAGAACATCGCTGCTGAGCCACAAGACGATTGACCCTAGACACATTTCACTGACTGAGGTAGAGTGAAGAAATGACTGAACTGCGTTGTCGAAATTGCGGGGCAAGCATTGAGCGCATTGTCCCCGGTTCCACCACTCCAAACCATTTCCGGCACAAGAACAAGGCCGTTGCCTGCGACTTGGATGATGTCGGCTCCCTTACTGCTGAACCGAAGTAAGGCATTTACAAAACTAAAGTAATCTTGGCAGTATGCGTGGCGACGAATTCACAACTGCATCACTGCTGAAATCTCTTTCTGCCTACCCGGTTTCCAAGGGCGATTTCGACGGCCACCCGTTTCGTGGGAACCAATACCGGACTGGTGAAGGTGGGTTTCCAAACGCCAAAGTGACTAGCCCCAAGGAATTCCTGTCGGCTTTCAGCAGTGCGTTCAAGGGAAATCCCTACTCTGCGTTCGTGAATCACTACACCCTCGCCCAAATTAAGGCCGAGAAGATGACCCCGCTTCTGTCCCCGGATGGTCGAACCGGCTGCCTCATCCACGACCACGGTGATGGTCGAATCGAAGCCACGGCTTTGTTCTCCAAGGGCGTGAGTGGCAGTGGTGCTGCAATGCTGCACGATGCCATTAAGAACCACGGGGTGAACTACGTTGAGTGTTTCGGTGAGCATCTCCCCCAAGTCTATGGTAAACTGGGGTTTAGAGATACCGAGGTGATGCCGTTCAACAAGGAGTACGCTCCCAGCGACTGGGACTACGAAAAGTTTGGCACCCCCGACTACCACATAATGGAGTTGAAGAACGTGACCAAGAGTGCTGATGAAAAGGCAATTCGTGACGCTGCCAAGGCAAAGATGAAGCCCGACCAGTTGAAGTACGAAGAAGCCCTGTGGCGCGCTGCTCAGGCCGTTCTTGGTAGCGACGAGAACAAGTAGGAATTCCAGCACCCTGCGATACTCTGGTATCTATGGATGCGTCTGATTTCACTAGCGATACCCTGATTCGTTGGGTCGCCAAGGCCGACCGCTGGAGTGGTCGCGACCTCGCAAGCGAGCGATTCCAAAAGGCTGCTCAGGCTCACATTCAGGCTGGCCAACTCTGGCAACGTGCTGCACACGCCTACGCCAGTGGTGATGAGGCTAACGCCAAGGTTCTGTACAAGCAGGCCCACGACGCTTCGGCCAAGGCAAAGAACCTGTCTGCTGAAGCAGAAATGATTTAACTAGTCTGTTGCAACCCACGCTCTGCGAGGCTGACAAGCAAATCACCAACGATTGAGCCTTCCTCGTCTTCATCTTCGTCGGTGCCGTCAATAGCCCTGTCCACGATGGAGCGTTTGTGCTGAATCAGGGCTGCGATGTCTTCGTCAATCGTGTCTGCCGTGAGCATTAGCCAAGCGGTCACGCTGTCCTTCTGGCCGATACGGTGGCAACGGTCTGCGCCCTGCTCCATATCGCTCGGTGTCCACCCCTGTTCGATGAACAGCACGTCGCTCGCTGCCGTGAGGGTCAGTCCCACTCCGGCTGCTTTGATGTTGCAAGCGATGACTTTTTGTTCGTCGGAGTTTTGGAAAAGGTCAACGGCTTCTTGACGCTTCTCTGACGAGATTCCACCTTGAATCTTGACCCCATTGGCGAAGTTGACGGCAATGTCATCCACCACAGTGCGATGCCATCCGAACACCACGAGTTTCTTGTCGTTGGCGAGAAAGTCTTCTACCCACTGCTTGGCGACCTTCATCTTGGCCTTCGCTGCCAGTTGCTTCAGGGTGCTGATTGCGACCAGTTGCTCTGCTGCTCTGGCTCGGAGTGCCTTCATCCACGCCTCTTTGCGGGCTTCCTCTGAACTTGCCCCGGATTCCAAGGCAAACTGCATTGCAAGTTGTGAAAGGTATTTCACAATATCGGCTTCTGCCTTTTTGTATTCCTTCATCACGGCTGCGTCGCCTTCCACCACCACGCTGCTCCAACGCTTTGGTGGCAGTTCGGTCAGCACGTCAGCCTTCCTGCGCCGGACATAACACATTGAGCGCAGTTTGCGATTGAGGGATGCGAGGCTTTTCGCACTGGCTCTGCCGTAGACGTTGCGGAATGACGATGCACCACCAAAGTCATCCAGTCGGTGAACGATGCGAAGTTGGGTCATCAGTTCCAACGGCTGGTTGACGATAGGCGTACCGGACAGGCAAACACGAACGCCGTTTTCCACCACTTTGTCGGACAACTTGATGGCTGCCTTGGAACGCTGGGCTGCGCCGTTCTTGACGTAGTGGCTCTCGTCTAGCACGATGCCCTTCACTGAGGTGAAACGCTCTACCCAGTGGGTCAGAATGTCGTAGTTGCAGATTATAATGATGGGATGAGCATTAGATACAGCACTGATGAACTCGCCAACGCCGTCGCCAGACGAGAACGAGGCGACAACATCAACGAAATCGTCAAGGACTTCCCCGGATACGTCCACAATGTCGCTGCTTTCCAAAAGCGACTGGACAACTTCGCCAACCCCAAGCCGAGAAATAGGCGATTTGAGGGTCGCACCCTGAACCTGCCGGACGATATTGCCCAACTCGGATACATCGCTGGAATCGTTGATGGCGAGGGAAGCATTTCCAAATCCGGCAAGGCTTGGACTATTGTCGTTTACAACACTGACAAGGGTTTGATGGACTGGCTTTCCAGTTTTGGTGGTCGCAGTTATGTTCGCACGTTCGTCAAGGAGCCGCGCTTCCCTACGAAGCGAACTCAATACGGTTGGGTCGTCGCTCGTCAACTTGATGTCTTGTATCTTTCTGAAAAGTTGGAACCTTACTTGCTCATCAAGAAAGACCGAGCGAGGCAGGCTCAGGCGGAGATTAGGCTTCGTGGTTCCTTCAAGGATGACGGTTCCGGCCTCTCCTAACCAGTTGTGGGCTTCACGCTCCCAGTTGAATTTCAGGCTTGCCGGGCAGATAATGACTGCTGGAAACGATTGGGTGGCTTGCAAAATTCCAAGGCCCTGACAGGTCTTGCCGAGGCCCATTTCATCACCAACGATGACCCCACCTTCACCGGTGTTCTTCGTGCGCTCCCACACGCCTTCGCTGGTGTGTTCCCATCCCATTGCTCGCAGTGCATAGGCAACCCCGGCACGTTGGAACGGAAACAGTTGCAGTGTTTCACTGCCGAATCCCTTGATGGTGATTTGGGCATCTTTGGCAGCCGAGGCTTCAATGATTTCTTGTACGATGCTGGCTTCGTCAACGAGGCGCACTGCCTCAGGGGACATTGCAGCGTTAAACTCCTTGGAGAATTTCAGCACTTCGTCTACGGATTCGATGGGGACAACCCAAGTCCGTAATGCTGGTGACCACGACGAACCCGGCATCTGGCGCACTGCGCTGAGCAGTTGAGCGTCGTAGGTGAACGAGATAGCGAAGTCCCGGCCTTGAACCGAAATCTTTGGCCCGGTGGTGATTTCTACCTCAGGCAGTTCCAACACGCCCTTGGACAGTTCAATGTTGTAGTCGCTCGCCAGTTTGCGAACGATGCTGACCGTCTCCTTGGGGACAACCCACGTCTTGTCTACGCCATTCCACCTACGACCCGGAATTGAGCGCACAGCATCTACGAGCGATGGGTTGTAGTCAAACGCCATCACGATTTCGCCGTTGCGGAATACTGCCTTACCGATGTAGTCGGGGTGTTCTGGCTTGGGCGCACTTTCCAGCAACGCCTTGGCTCGCTCCGTGACCGGGACGTTGTTCTGCTTCGCCCAGTCCAGCACCGAGCCGTACTTGCTGACCGAAACCTGCCAACCTCGCAGTTCACGGTTCCACATAGCGTTGAGCGCACCCTTGGGATACGCCGAATCACCATACGGCAGGAAGACGAGAATCTTGCCAGCCTTTACGTCAACGGCACGGACAAACTTCTGGCCCTTGACCTTTGACGGCTCAGGAATAGCGTCGTAGTCAATTCCACCACTAGCAAGTTGGCCTCGGTACTTGGAAAGCATCTCCCACGCTTCACGCTGGGAACCTTCGCTCCACGCTTCAGGGGAGATTGCTGCGAGTGCCTTACCGAACCGACTGTCGGGGCCATTGAACCCCTTGGCATCTTGCTGAACCGCACCATCGCAGTTGGCAGCGAGATACTGGACAGCCTTGGCTAGCAACTCACTTGTCGGCATAACCCCACTTTAGCATAGGGTTGTGACAACTACAAGTATTACTTAGTTTCCCGGTTGTGGTGCTTGTACAGGGCTTGGTCAGTCGTGCCTGCCCATTCAGCAATCTTGCGCCACGTCACGCCGTGTTCGCGGAGACGGGTGACGGTCTGGCGACGCTCTACGCCCAGTGAAATAACTGCCTTCTCGTGTTCACGCATCTGCTTGCAGACATCCTTGATGTGGCTCAGAAGTGCAGCGACCTCTGCTGAAAAGCCTTCATCCATCGGCTGGCGTTCGGGGAGTGGGGTCACGGGTTCAGTCATTGTTCTCCTAGGGGGTAAAGGGATTTCACTGCTGGGGATTGGATGGATGTCGCTTCTTGGCTTCTTCTATGTGTTGCTGGTGAAACCAAGGGCCGGACAAAAAGAAATGGCGTGGGCCACAGACGGGGCAGTAGCCGTTCTCGTCGGTAGGGTCATCAACTTCTTCCACATTTGGAAACCCTACTACACGAATACCGGTTCAGTCACAGGGGTAGTGGATTTCACCTCATAGGCCACTGACAATCCAAAACACAGGCCAGTACACCGTTGGGTCGTTGGTTGAACCCCCCGATGCCCCACAGAACCTCGTGTAGTGAATCACCACGTCATCTTGACCCTGCCCCGGCCACGTCAGTTCTCTGTGGAAGACCGAACCGTACCGGTAGTTCACTGTGGTGTCAGGGTACATATAGTCGTAGGCGCACATTTTTGCGTTGGAGAACGAAGTCCACGGCCCCATAAGGCTTGGTGCAGTTGAAATATGGACAATTCTTCCAGCCGACAGCATTGAAATGGCGACGTAAGTTCCATCTTGGGTGCGTTGGGTGAAATACATATCCCCACCACCGTAAAAAGAACCGAATGGCCCAACTGGATACATCAGGGTGAACAGTTGCTGGTCGCCACTCTGAACAACGTCTTGATGCACCCATCCCGAAGTTTGCGGCTTTGTGGTGGAACCGTTGTTGACGTACACGAACGAGTTGGCTGGTGTTCCAGTCCACGTTCCCGCGTTTGGCCCAAGGTAGTACTCAACATTTCCAAAAGGATTTGCAGTGAAAAGGTCTGTATAGGGAATTCGTGTCCAGTACTGGCCGTACAACCCATAGACGTAGCCATCACCACAACACGTTTGGCCACTGCCGTTCACCCAAGTGTTGTTCGGGTTGCTGTAGAAAGAGAACCCACCAAGGCGTTCCGGGCTGGCAGTAACACTTCCCAATCCTGCTGCAACAAAAAATTGCATATTGCTCACATCAGGAGCAAGGAGTTGGTTGGTGAAATAGTTCGATGGCTCTTGGAGTGTTGTCCAAATCCAATCTCTTGGATGGTTCAACGCTGCCGTGTAGAACGTCAGCGTCGTTGTCGTACTCGTTGTGGCTGGAAGATTCATTTGAAAGGTTCCAGCAGCAGCAATGGGAGATGCAGTGACGTTGAGAACGTCAACAATGGTTGAGTAGGTGATTCCGGTGCCGTAGATACGGTAGTTCTTTTGGATGGTGCTTCCAAGAAGCGACGGGTTGGAAACTTGAACAGTCCTGCTCCCGGCAGTCAACGTACAGGTTGCCGTTCCAATTGTGGTGAAACCACTTGTGTTGATGACGTTCGACACCTGCATTAGTTGGCCACGGTTTGCAGTGGCGCAATCCATAAACTTTGCTCCACCTCCGATGTAGATGTAATCGCCAGCGACAACGTACGGGCCGTCTGGGGTCGTAAACGTTCCTGACAAGTGTGGTGGAATGTATTCAGAAGGAGCAGAAGTGTCCCGACCCTCACGGGCGTAAAAGCCGAATTGGTAGTTGGAGTTTCCACCAAATTCTTGCGACGCTGCATAGTTCGGGTCGTAAGAACCGGTTTGCAATGTCAGCGTTGAGTGAACGTAGTTTGCCTGCTGATTCCTAGATGGGTTGATGTCTGTTGCTGGGTACGAAGACCAGTCAGTGTCTTTCCAAAGGTAAATGGTGGCGTTAGGAACTCCCATCGGCCCTAAGTCCATCGTCACTCCACCGTCAGCACCGTACCACCCGGCTCCGACGTTATGGCTTTGGACATTGAAGTACAGCGTTGGTGTTGATTGCAACGTCCCTTGGTAGTAGCCGTTCCAATTCGTGGTGAAAGTTTGCGCTGCCTGATTGACGCTTGTAATAACCGTTGGTGGCGCAGTACTCGTGCTTGCTCCACTGCTTCCATCCGAAAGGAAAGGAATGGCTGTCCCGTTAAGGGCGTTTCCACCAAAAACTGGTTGTCCTACAGCAAAACCAAAACCTGATGAGTATTGAGCAGATGCCCCGGCGAGCCTCGTCAGCGAAAACGACGTGCCACTTGCAGAAATCCCCGTCAATGTCAAGGCTGCCTTGTTCGTTGACGTATTCGGCAACTTGTACGGGGGCTTTCCAGCAGAGTTGTACCAAATTGGGCTTGCCGTCGAAGCATAGGGCGGCCCCGAATTACTGCCGGGGTTCATAGTCCCAGCCATATCCCACAATGGTGCTGAAAGCACGATTTGCACTTGCGTCGTTACTGTTCCAATACTTGCGCCTGCTGGCCATTGACCCGTCACTGAAAACGAGTACGCAGAATTGACGCTGGCAAGATTAGCAATGGTGGACGATGCCACAGATTCGTTGCTGGCGACGGTGCTGATGACTTGGGTGTACGTTGCCCCAGAACCAGAACCGTTTTGGGTAAATCCAAACACCTGAACCAAGGCCATCTGGTCTGCGCTCAGTGGCGTGGTGGAACCATTGAACACCCACGGGGATAAAGGACTACCGGTAAGCGTAATGGTGCTGTTCGTCGCACCGGTTGTCAAAACGCCAATCATCTGCATTATGAAGACACGTCTTCCATAATCGTCAAGTTGTAGTAACCAGCGTACTGGTCGGTGATGGCCGAAATCGGGCCTTGATAATAGGCACTTGACCAACTCCCCCCATTTGGAGCCAAGTAAATACCGGAGCCGTAAATTCTGGGCAAATTTCCACCAGCATTAAACCCACCGTTTCCAATTTGAGGTCGGTAGTTGTAGGTGTTGCCATCATTTCCAATCGCCAGTGAAATCCGAAGGGGATTTGTGTTCCCACTTTCCAAGCCAGCAATTGTGCAGTCGGTGTAGCAGAGGCCCAAGAACACGTTGACTGGGCTGTCGTTGACGATGGTGATGTTTCTGCGCTTTGGATTTGCCGGACAAAGTGTCGTTTCCCACGGGTAGGCATACGCACTTTTCGGTGCTGAAATGTAATTGTTGGAGCCATCAACGATGGCCGGGAAGCGGTATTGAGGGTTGCTGGGGTCGTAGTACAAATCCCCCTGAGTGCCTAAAACGTAGAGGTGCTGAATGTATGTTTGGTTGAGGCCGGTGGCGTAAGGGGTCTGCGACATTCCCAAACTAACGTGTTGCAAATATCCTGCAAAGATGTTGAAAAGATTGTTCGTCGGGTTGTTCGTCGGCGCAGTGAAAAGCGACAGGTTTGTTGATTGGTGACCGGCTTCGCTCGCCAACGTGCCAACATATGAATAAATCTGAACTCCGTTAGCCCAGACCGTCAATTCGGCTTGCCCACTTGGGAAAATCACATTTACGTTGACCGTGACCATATAGGTGTCGTTCTGCGACACCGAATCGTTGAGCGAAGAAAAGAAATTTGACGGGTCAAGAATTTGCGAAAAAACCTGCACCAAGTAATTCTGAGTGTTGGTGTTTTGGAAAATTACTTCGTACTCGCCGCCCTTGTTGAGGATTCGACCAAATGAAAGCGAACGGTCTGCGACGGACACGTCCACACTGGAACTTGACACGTTGACAACGTTGGTAAGAGTGAGGTAAGTGGTCGAACCGGATACGGAGACATTAGAAATGCCAGTTCCGGGTGGGATTCCAGCACCAGTAATTTGAACCCAGTTCGTCGGTTGAGTAGGGGAGTAGTTGTTGACGTAGTTGTACAACTTCCCAACTCCAAAACCCGAACCGGTGTTTCCACCACCAAGGTCGGAAGTTGAAACGGCAGCAGTAGTTACGCCCCCAGTGGTGCTGAACGTCGCATTTTTTCCCTGACAGAAGTACGGCGTTGGCGATGCTGTGACTTGAATCCAAGCGTTGATGGCGAGGTTGCTAGCAGAATAACGACTGAGGGTCGTTGTGTTGCCGACAACGATTCCACCACCAGCGTTGTAGACCGTCGAACCAGCAGTTACAAAAACCGAGTGGTCGTTTGGCCTGCCCGGAAGAATACTGGGTTGGTAGGTTACTGCGTATGTTGAATTGTAAGTTCCGTTGAGAAGCGAACCGTAAGTGCTGGAATTGACTGCCGTTGTCGAAATGTCACCGAGCGACCAGTGAGCGATAAGGTCGTTGGTGGAATTGTTGAACCCACCATCCATTGCGTTCGTTAATGCGTTTGGCGACCAGCCCGTGCCGGTTGCCGTAGAGCCAGTCGGTGCTGAAGTTCCCGTAGACAGGATGGCGTTTTGGTAGTAGTCGTGCGTGAGGCCTGTAAGGGTGACGCTCATAGTTCCCAACCCACAAGAAGTCCATTGCCGGGAGCAGTGGTCGAAACTGCCGTGAACCAACCCGTCGCGGCAGTCACGAAGATTCCACCATTTGGATTAAGGCGCACCCCTTGGCGTAAAGTTGCAGGAGCAGTCGAACCGCTTGCACCGTAACCCAAGTAAATGACGTTTCCCGTGGTGCTGACGTTTTGCAGAACCAATTGCTTTCGACTGGAGTTTGCAGGAACGACAAGAACTGATTGGTAGGTCGGGAACAATACTGAAATCGCAGCCATTAGACCTCCACGAACGTCAACATCGCAGTTGAACCACTGAGCGTGATGGCCGAGATAGTTCCACCATAGATGTAGGTGTTCCACGACTGTCCGGGATACAATTGTATTCCGCTTCCTGTGGCTGCCGTAGAACCAAGGGCTAACCAAATTGTGTTGGAGGGGTCAATGTTGGTGGCCGTGAATTGCTTCCTATTGACGTTGGTAGATAGCACCGTTACGCCAGAACCAGCGTTGTACGAGACAATGGTGGAACCTGCCGGAGTTGCTGCCGAAGATGTCGTTGCCGGTGGCCCTGCTGGGCCGGTTGGCCCGATTGGGCCACCAGATGCCCCAGTTGCCCCTTGTGGGCCTTGCTGAAGCGTGAAGTTGAAGGCGTAAGAACCAGATGTACCAGTGATGCCTACGCTTGGAGTTCCTGTCGGGCCGGTGCTGAAAACTGTTCCAATTGAAAACGTCGCTGCTGGGCCGACAGAACCCTGAGGGCCGGTGGAACCAGTTGCCCCCTGAGGCCCAGTAGCCCCAGTCGCACCCTGCGCTCCGACAACTGCTGTGACCCACGTTCCAATCGTTAGCGACAAGCCGTTGGTGATGTTCGACGTACTGCCAACCGTGATGGTGCCAGTTCCAATGCTGGAAATTGTCGTGTTGACCCCAGAAGCAATGACCGACATCGAAATAGCAAGACCTGATGTGCTGCTGACCGGCACGACAAGTCCTGTCGGGTTGCCTGTCGTCACGGTTGCTGCTAGTGAAAAGTAAGCGAGTTGGGTCATTCTGGGCCTAGATGTTTGCGCTCAGGTATTCAAACAATATTTGCGAACCGTTGATAAACGCGACACCACCAGCAGTAGACAATTTCAGTGCCGTGTTGCCGACAACGTAAGTGACGGAAAAGGTGTTTCCAGCAGTCAACTTCTGCGTGTAGGAATCTGATTGCGTTGTCGTGTAGCCAGAGTTGGTAACGAGGGTAGAAGCGAGGTTTGGGCCATTACTCCCAATAACTTTGGCGTTGAAGTTGGTATTGACCTGTCCAGTTGCAACCCAATAGGTGGAAATTCTGTAGATGCCAGTTGTATTCACGGTGAAGACCGTTCCAGTCCCATCAACAGAAATGGTTCCCGTGTAGTTGTATGCAGTGGTGGAACCAGTGAGCCAAGAAAGCGTCGTGCCATTCAAACCGGCAGTTTGCGTTGCGCCAGCAGTTGCGCCACTTACTGAAAACACTGCACCCATCCACGTCGGGCTAGTTCCGCTTGCTCCTGTCGGGCCAGTCGCTCCCGTTGGGCCGGTTGCTCCAGTTGCTCCGGTTGAGCCTGTGGCTCCTTGCTGAAGTACAAAACTCAGCGCAAACGTGTTGCCGGTCTGGGAGACGGAGACTGACGGACTTCCCGTTGGGCCAGTACCGGTGACGGTTCCAATTGTTGCAGTCGGAGCCGGGCCTGTTGGCCCCTGAGTTCCGTTTCCAGCAGCAGCCGTGTTGAGCCAGAGCATCAACGTGTTGCCCGGTGGCAGCGTTCCAGTAAAGATGTCGGTCTGCCCGGTCACGGCGAGGCTGACAATAACTCGCTTATCCAAAATCTCGTTGGTGGTGATGCTTGTCGTGGGCGTGGCGTTCGTGCCTTCGACGTAGATTTCAGCGAGCAGCACTGCGTTGGCAGGCAGGTTCGGCTTAATCGGGGCTGCCGAATCGTTCGTGAACTGCCAATTCGCCGTGGTTGAGGCGTTTCCAGCAAGATAGTTGTAGACAACTGCCGAGCCACTCCAAGTGGCGTACACGATGTCTCGTCGGTCACCGGTACTGGCTGCTGAAACCACTACCGTGCCGGAGTTGGCCGAGTAGGAAGAACCTGCGATGGCGATTACACCACTCGCAATCCCGACGGTCATCCCTGAACTTGGGGTCACGGCGCACCCGGAGATGACACCGGTAAGTGCTGAACCTGCCGTAATCGCTGCGAAATCAGTCGAATCTACAACCGACTGCGCTGGGTAGTTCGTCGGATTCTCGTAGGTCGGGAAGTTCATAGCCTCCCTATGATACTTCGGAAATTGTTATTTCTAAAGCATCCTTGCCGAACTTCGGCACCAGAAACGTCAATTTCAGTACCACGTTTGCGTTGTCATCCAGCAAAACTCCGGCATCAACGAGGCCGTCAACGGCTGCCTTCACTGCTGGAAAACAGTTGCCAACATCCTGCCGGTACCGAGCGTTCAAAACGTAGGGCTGGGCCACCACTTCTATTTGTTCCAAATGTGGAACCATAAATTCTTGGGCCAGTTCGCAAAAGGCCTGTCGCCACTCTTTCACCAACTTGGCTCGCTGCATATGGTGGAGCGTTCGTTCCTTGTTGAGCGTCCAAGGGCGTTCAGGGTATTCCAGCGTCCAACTCATAATGCAATGACCTTAAACGGTTTGCGAACGTAGGTGGTGTGGTACATCGCTGCCGACAGGGACAACTTTATGCGGCTCTGTGGTGATAGGTCATCCATTGTTTCCAAAACGTGCAGGGCTGCGAGAGCAGCAAGACCGCCGGAACCGATGGCGTTGTAGCGTTCCGAGGATTTCACTAAAGAGAAGTCCGAGCCGATTTCCCAGACCCCTTCCAATCCAACGACGAGTACGCCCCAGTCTGGTGATATTGGGAAGCCCGACTTCTCGCTTTGAGTGATGAGGTAGTCCCGGAGTTGCCGAGGTTCGCCCAGACCGCTTTGGTGAACGAGTTCCATAATGCGAAACGAGCCGGACACTCCGACGAGCGTGTGGTGTTCTACTGACTTCCAAACCTTCTGGTTAGTCGTAGTGATTGCCGAGCCTTCGTCAAAGGCTCCTGAATCGCCGCCGATGACTGCGTTTTCACCATCACTCCAACCGCAGATTACCGTCATAGGACAAGCCTACTTCCGGTTGCGATGGAAGACCGCGAGGCCGAGGATGGTGTTGATGATGGCACAAATCGTAGTAATGGTCATACCTACTACGGTGTCCGTCGTTTTCGACGGCGCACTCAGTTCTGTTCGGCTGTGTGCTTTCCACCTGCCACAAACGCTTGCCCGTAACTTCCCCACTTCGGGGTTGTCCAGCCACAAGTGCAGAACGGCTGGAACAACTCACGGTTCATCATCTGGCTCTTGGTGGCTTCGATGGTGATTGCGTGATTTCCAACCGGGGTTGGGGTGGCCTTCTTGCGCCCAGCCATTACTTCGATACTCAGTCGCCGTAGTAGGACCAGTCGGGCTCTTGATGACCGTTCGCAATGTCGGCATCAAGGTCCGAGCCAGTGCCGTTGGCGGCGAAAAGATTAGCGACAGCATCCTTGTAGGTTCCTACCTGCTTGCCGGTTCCCAACTCGTAGATAGGGTCACTCAAGGAGTGTGGCGTTCCATCTGCTTCTTCTTTGCCAGTGGTGGAGAAACTCAGACCGGGAAAATCCCTTCTGTCCGTACTCAAGTCATCGGTGTACGTCAACACCTTTTGGGGCGACGCACGCAGCGTGGTGTCAATGTGGTTGCCATCGTCCGAGCCTTGAGCGTGAAAACTTATCTCTCCGTTGTGTTCAACTTCGATTTCACCGTTGCTAATCCAGAAGGGAAGGCCATCTTCTGCTCCCCCTCGCCTCACGAGGAAGGTGGAACCGTTTCTCCCCGGCTCTACGTGAAAGTCGGGAAGATTGGGGAAATAGGGGTTGAGTGGCTTAGGGGCTGTACCGCCCGTCTCTTCCTTTGTCCACTGGTTTCCGTGAAATTCGTGGCCGGGCAGGTCGCCCTTCTTGATAGCGGTAAACGCCTTACCAATGGGGTCAAGGTTGTCGGGATGGAATGGGTTGGTGTTCATAATCTAATCCTACCTTAGGGGTGTGACATTTTCAAGTGCTGCTGAATGGGCATCGAACAACTGTTGTGGCGTGACGGTGTAGATATCTCCCAAGTCAATGTAGAAGCCACCGAAGCGCAGTGCCTCGCCACCGAGTGCTGAACAAATCCACGAGCCGGGGCGACGGAACGCCACAAACCACTCAGGGGTCAGCACGTCAATCGCAATGCAAGCGATGGTGAGCAAGCCATAGGGGTCACCCAGTTGGTCGTTGGCAAACTCGGCCACCTTGGTCGGGTCGCAGTTGACAGGTGGGTGCAGCACCGTGACCAGTTCGGCAGCATCGGAGATTTCACTGAACCGGGACAGGATGATGCCGTGGACTGGAGTGGCTTGGACAACGAGGATGCTGTCGTAGGTGTCGCCAGCCTTGACCACCGTAAAGACGTGGTTGTAGGTGGTGTGGTGGAACTTGATGCGCTCGCCAATGCGGATGAGCCGACCTACTTGCCCGTTGGTCTTGGCGTAGCCCGTGTCCCCCACTCGGATTTCACTGGGATGCAGGTTGATGGAGCAGGGAATGGAAGTCACACCAAAATGCTACAGCCGAGTTTGGAAAATGGCGAAAGCCCCACCCAAAGGTGAGGCTCGTCGCTTTACTGCTCTCACTACCCAGCCCCGAAGGTTTAGTCTGCCTGCTTAGTTCTCCCCGATGTTGCTGGTTCGCCCCGTATGACAGCACCGGATAATGGCACCGCAGTTCTCGGTTTCATTCGATAAGTCTGGCAGAACCACCCTGCTCGCCCACACGCGTCCAAGTGGAAGGGTAAGCCCAGCCTGCCAGCCTGCTCGCGCTCGTCACTCTTTGGCGTAGAACTCAAATTGGGATTTCCCGTTCTAAGCGGTAGCCCCACCTCACAACGGTGCCTTAGAAGCCCGTTGCCCAAAGTGGTTCTCCACACCCATCGAATGGTGACTTGTAATCTCTAGGCGAGGTGCGAGTAAGCAAACGTTGGGTTTGTGCTAGCCGAAGCAACAAGGCCTACCGCACACCCCCTAGAAACTACAAATCGGTTTTCAAGGAACTCCGTAGAACCAACTTCGCCCTACATAAACCAGTGTACAGTACCGGTGTCACAAAGTCAAGTCATTTCCAAAACTTTTTTTGGTGATGTTGGAAGCCTAAAGTTTTAGGCCGTACTGCTTGGCGAGCAAGGGGTTGTCTTCGACCCATCCGTTGTGGAAGTCACACAAGGTGATGACGTTCTCCATATTCAAGATGTTCTCGTCGGTGCGCCCTGCCTTGGCCCGGCTCAGAAGTTCGTGGCCGTGGATTTCACCGAAGCATTTTGGAAGTCCAGCGTTCGGTGGAGCGTACTCAAAGAACCGACACTCCCAAGTCCGGGGGTCGCCAAACTTTTCCACCATTCGCTTCTTGCGTTCGACGTTGACCTCACGGCGATGGTCGCTCACTGGCTTCAGTGGTGTGCGCTTCATCACTTTGGAAGCCTTGACTGCTGATTCTCGCTGGGTTGCCTGCCACCGATTTGCTTGGCTGCGCTTCTTGGCTCCGTCGCAGGCTCTACAGGCTGGTGAATAGGCTCCCGGCCTGTCTCTGCGCTCCGTGAAGTCGCTCAGGGGCTTCCACTCGTTGCACTTACGGCAACGCTTCTTGTCGCTCACTTCTTGGGGCGCAGGTGGCTCGTGCGCAAGGTGACGAGCGCAGGGTCAACGCTCCGGGTGCGGAAAATGTTGTTTCCACCAGTGATTCGCAGTCGGCCATCCTTTTCGACGGCACGGAAGAAGAACTTGCCCTTGGTTTCACCTTCAATCCAAACTGGGTGGTCGGTTTCTACTTGCGTCCAATCAGTCATTGTTGTCCTCTATGGTGAAAGGGAGCGTCAGGGCGAGGGGGAGACGGCGAAGTGACCACCTCGCCCCGACTATTCCTACCCATTTGGGTAGGCGTTCTAGTTGAACACGTCAAGCGAGCGAACTGTTGTCGGTGGTGATTTGGTTCGCCACCGTCGCTTCGTCAGCCTTGAAGGTCGTGCAGTCGTTCCCGAAGGTATTGAAGTCGGAACTGCTGTTGCTGCTCAGGGCAGTCTCGCCATCGGCTGCAACCGTCTGGAGGTCGTCCGACAAGGTCTGAATGTCGGCATTCAGCACGGGGTCGGGCGAGTTCTCGTATTGAGCGATTTGGGCTGCATCCTGACCGAGGCTAGCAAATCCGTTGGAAGCGGTGGTCTGGTCGTTGTTGCCGAGGGCAGTTGAGGTGCTGTTCCAGTCGGCCTGCACTTGGCTCCACACCGGGGAGAAGCCAGCCTTCCACGACGAGTAGGACTGCGTGTTGCTGGTCGCTCCACTGTTGGAGTTAGAACTGCTGCTCCCACCGTTGTTGGACTTTCCACCACCGGATGCTGCGCCGATGATGGCGAGAATCACGATGACTGCTGCCACGATGCCGACAATCTTGATGGTGTTGTTCGACTTCTTCGCAGGGGGCGCAGGGATGTAGGTGAACGCTCCGGTTGGGGATTCGTTCGGGGATGGGTTTTGGTCTTGGCTGGTCATTGCTGCTCCTTGGTTTGGCCGTTAGGCGTTGCAAAAGGACACGATACAAGGGTTGAGCATCAGTGTCAAGTGCCAGTTGCTAGTTCTGCTCGCTCGTTAGTGGAAAGTTGTGCGATGCCGGAAGACAAGCCTGTGGAGAGTACCACTTTCTTGTCGCCCTGCTGCTGATACTCGCCGTAAATCTTGAAGAACTGCGCTCGTGTCGCTGTCACGTTCTCGTTGTGGCAGATGTCCCACCACCCAACGGTTTTCACTGCGCTCGCAATGGCCGGGTGCGACCAGTTGCAATTTTTTGTCCGAATCGCATCTGCGACTTCAGCCCACGCCATCTCCGGGCTTGGGGCCAGCATCCCGCAGATTTCAGCGCACGTCGAACGGAGTTCGGCAATGGTCGGGGGCCACTTCTCGGTCATCGCCCACTGCTTCGTGGCTCGCTGCACGATTTCACCGTCAATGTCCCCAAGGAGTTCGTAGTACACCTTTGGGAGTTCTTCTGTGATTTGCCACTTTGGGTACGCTGCTGAAAGCACGGCCAGCACTTGGGCGAGTTCTAGTTTCGTCAATGGTCTTCTCCGTCCAAGAATCGTTGCAGGATGTTGATGGTTCCACCACTGCCGGGTCGCCCCTCGGCCAATCCCGCGCCACCCGGAAGGTAATCCCGCCAACGCTCGTTCGGCCCAAGGAAGGTGGAAAGCATCATCGTAAACTGCGGGTCAGCGTTGCGGCGAAGGAGCGCGTAGTTTTCGGCTGCGGTCAAGAGTTCGCTCGGTGAAATCCCCTCGCGAATTCGTGCTTCGTACTGCTTGCCAGCAGTGGTTTTGTTTGTTTTTCGCGGGTAGACGAGCCAGATTGCTAAAAACTCTGGGCTGTAGGGGTGCCGTTCCCGCTTTTTCCTTGATTTTTCAAGGATTTCACTGGAATGAACAATATCTTTTTCTATCTTCAGTTCTTTCTCTCTATATATCCTTTCTTCTTGTCGGAAATACCGGTTACCGGTTTCTCCGTATCCGGTAAACCCGGAACCGGTCAAGTCATTTTCCCAACCAAAGGGGATGTCGTAGACCTCGTAGTCGAATTCACCAAGGGTGCCATCCTCTTGGCGCACCTGCGTTGTCTTGACGTACCCAGCAGATTTCAGTTCGGCAAGCAGGTTGTAAATCTTGTCCCTCTTGGCGTTGGGACTTTCTTTCGCCAGTTGGCGAGCGTGGACTGACCAGTGCGCTGGCTTGGAGAGCAGGTAGATGAGCAGGCCGCGGGCTGACCAACTCAGGTCGGCATCACAGATAGCCGCGTTGGTCACGATGGTGAAGTTCTCGGTGGGGTTGGCTGTCCGACGAATCATTTGGTTCTCCAATCGGGTGGGGCGAAGAACATACCGTCTTTTTGCGCTCTGTGCAGAGAAGCCCCGTGAGCGTTCTCGGTGCCGGGGACAGGAATTCCTACCCCCCGACACTTTGAACGCCACACGGGGCAAATTAGCCGGGTCTGGTGAAGCCCTACAGGGCTACGGCTAGCCCTCGTCTTCCTCGGAAGACGCTTCGCTCGTCAGCGCGGCCAGTTCGATTGCTGCCTCGGCCACGTCGTTCACCAAGTCCATCGCCTCATCGAAGCGGGACTTGGGCATCGCTGCCACCTTGGGCAGTCCCTTGTCTGACCACACGGCCTTCAGGGTGCGACGGCTTTCCGGGGAGAGCGCACGGATGCGCCCATCCAGCAGGTCACGCTCGTTGCTGTCCACGATGGGGTCACCGGCTCGGAGCCACGACAGGAACGTCTCGGCACCCTCCTTGGCCTTGCCAGCGTTGAACACTTGGTCGGCCAGCACCTCGCATCGGGTCTTGCCCACGATGGTTCGGTGGTCGGTGTCCATTTCCAGCACCAGCGTGTACTCGTATTCGATTCCGTCACGCTGCTGCGGAGCGAGGCCAACCTTCTTCGGGCTGATTTTGCCGTACTCGTTCTTCTCCAGTGAGTACTCGGTCTTGGAGCGCATCGTGGTGATGATGTGTCCGTCGAACGCGAGGATGGCATCCACCATCCGTTGCTGGATAGGGGTCGCTACCTTCCAACCGGCGAAGTTGTTGCCCTTGGCTGCTGCACCGGCTTGGTCAACGATTTCCAAGATTCCACCTTGGCCGTTCCAAAAGTGCGTGAGGCTGTCAATCACGACAACCGCGTAGCCTTCGTTCTCGGCAACCTTCAACGCCTCAATGAGACGGTCTGGGTGGTAGGGCGCGCTCATCGAAAGAGCGTCGAAGTCGAAGCGGTCAGCGTACAACTTTGCTGAATCACGCTCGGTGTCAATGACGGCAATCTTCCCACCGTCTGCAAGAACCTCTGCCCAAAGAAGCGACGAGTAGGTCTTGCCCGAACCCGATGGCCCGGTAACTGCGATGCGAGCCTTAGCCTCAGCCTTGGTCGCTTTGGTGAACAGTGAACTCACGGTTCCCTGCCTTTCTGTAGTCAATGCACGCGGCACTGGTATTGGTATCGGTGCGTTGATTCTACCACAGATTTACTCAACCCGTGTCAAGTAGCGATGGGCTACTACCCCACCCTGCTGGGGGTGGGGTAGCGTTGCCCTGCTTCGCCCGTCTACTCAGGCTGCCGGGGGAAGCGACGCTCAACATCGTCTTGGTACATCAAGACGTGGGCATCGCTCACACCGTTGGCCATCAGCATCTCAAACGTCTCTCCGGCCTGTCGCTCCAAGCCTTCGGGGACATCGAGCCAGAACGCCTCTCGGTATCGGATGGCATCTGTCTCCACCAACATCTTCCCGGCATCTATGCCGTTCAAGGTGACGGTGAACGTTCCATCGAAGTTGTCCGATTCGCTGACTGGGTACTCCAGCAGCCCGGCTCCCTTGTAGAACGCCCAGATTTCCTCTGGCAACACGAACTCTGCCGTGTCGTACGGTGCTGCCGTAGCAGCCTGACGGGTACTGCGAATGGCGTTGGCCATTTGCTTGCTCCCTTGGGTAGGTTGTCAATGAACGTGCTGGCGAGCCAGCGTGTACTGCACCTTTAGTATGCCTGAGGTTTTGGAAAAGTCAAGACCCAATTTGAAAATATTTTTTGGTGACTGGAGAAATTGCCCCTTGACTTTAGTTAGGATTAGTGTATACTTCAGGTAGGCCCTTGCCGGGTGGGGCGCAAACCCGGCACAGTTCATTGACAACCGAAACAGGGAGCGAAGATGATTCGACGCAATTCTTCTGACGCACCGGTGCAGTATGACCGGCAGTGGACAGAGGTGACGGAATGGAACGGCTTTGAGAAAGGCGAACTCGTTCACGTCACTGGTACTCACGGTTGTGAGTTTCGCTTTATGTACGCTCACGAGCGTGACGGTGAAGTTGTCGAAGTGACCGTTCACGGTGGTGACCGAGGCCACGCCTCGTACCGCACGTTCGCAGCAGGCCGCGTGGTGAAGCCAACGGCAGCGAAGCGTCGCAGGACGCGGAGCGAGATGGTTCGGGCGTAATGCTGGTGCCATTCATCAAGTGCGCTTGCCGGGGTAAGCGGTGTGGACTGAGTGTGTTCTCACCCTTACACGGCAAGCGTTCCGGGTACACGGTCAACGGCTGTCGCTGTGAGCCGTGCTTGGAAGCCAACCGGCTTTACCTCCGCGACTACAACGCTCGCCGTGACGCACACGGGGGCGACCCCTTGAAGCACGAGCGCAGTGGTGAACGATGCAAGTGTGGCAACACACGATGCAGGCTCACCGTCAACGACGAGCGACACGGCACGACCACGGGACACAAAGCCAAGTGCATTTGCGCTCCGTGCCGTCGGGCTGGTGCTGATAGCAAGAACGCCAAGCGCGGCGTTGTTCTAGACCCGGCTCGCCCAGAGCGTTGGAACAAGTTTAAAAAAATTCCGATTAGGTCTTGACTTTGTGACAACCCTCAGGCAGACTTAGGTTATGGAACAACTCACAGCAGCAGAGATGCAGGAAATCAAGGAGCAGGTCGAAGCGGAATTCGCAGCCGAAGCAGCATTGTTCGCAGCGATGACCGACGAAGACGCAGAGTGGTTGGCTGAGGAAATGGCAGTCAACGCTTGGGAAGAAAGGAACATCTGATGACGGAACTTCAGGTAATCGAAGCAGCACACAACATCCGTGAGGCAATCGCCAAGGGTGACCTCATCAAGGCTGACATTATCGCAGCCGGAATCGTGGCCTCGTTTGAGCAGGCCAACGAACACCACTTCCAAGTGTGGAGTGACAAGGAAGCAATGGCCGAACTTGCCTTTCAAGGCATTGAGACAGAAACTGAGGTAGCACGATGAACACCACCACCAAGCCACAGCGCACCACCAACATCTTCTTCAACAGTTGGGGTGACCCAGTGCCTGTTGCAAAGGTTGCGTTCGCAGCGTTCGCAGCGTTCGATGATGTCGAATGGGAAGGCACCCTTGACGAGTTCTACTGCAACTTCACAGACTTGCGAGCGATGGCCAAGGACAACTTCTGGTCGCTGAACGATGACGAGGACACGTTGGAGAACGACTGGATGGAGTTCGCCAGCGAGATGAACCGAGCGTTCCCGATTCTCCGAGCAGCGATGAACAAGATTGAGAATTGACAGTGTGACACCCATCTGCTAAACTCCAGTTTAGTAGTTCAGACCAGTAGAAAGAAGGAAGCAATGGAAGCAGCAGTGCAAGACCTGTCCGAGTTTCTCGCTAGCGAGGGACAGCCAGAGCGATTCGTGGACACCACGACTGAGTTCACCATCAACAATGAAGACGAGGCACTGTGGGCGATGCGTCGCCTCGCTCAGGCGCAGCGTCGCATTGACGAGGTGAAGCGTCAGGCGCAAGTTGAGATTGACCGCATTGAGCGTTGGGTCGAAACCAACGTTGCCACCCACAAGCCAACGGTGGAGTTCTTTGAGTTGGCGTTGTCGGACTTCCTCATCCGTGTCCGCGAGGACAGTGCTGATGGTCGCAAGTCCTTGGACTTCCCCGACGGTGCCGTGACCTCTCGTGTCACTCCCCCGAAGGTGGCCGTGACCGATGCCGATGCGTTCCTCGCTTGGGCTGAGGTGAACCACCCTGAGTGGATTCGCACGAAGCGTGAGGCCGATGTTGCGACGCTGAAGAAGGTCGTGGACTTCGCTGGTGACAGCGTGGTTGACCCTCTCACCGGCGCAGTGGTGGATGGCCTCCAACACACCGAGGGTGGCATCTCAGTCAGCGTGAAGGTGGCTGGCTGAGGTGACCATCAACATCTACGACCACGCCAGTCCGTTCAACCCGAACGGCTACTACATCGTGACCGGTGGTGACGTTATCGGCGTAGCGCAATGTCGCGACTGCGCCGATAACGGTGACCGGGCTGGGGCAGCACTTGTTGGTGATGACTGGGAGCCAATCTCCTACCACAACGAAACCGACACTCCGGTTCACTGCGATTCGTGCGATGCGCTCATCTTCACGGCGTTGACCCCCGATGGCCGGGAGTACGTAAGGGATGCAATCGCCAGTGGTGATGGCTCGGAAGCAGTGTTGCAGGCTTGGGCTACGGCGTGGCCTGCACTTGTCGAACCGAAGGAGAGCAACTGATGGGACTTGACCAATACGCCTACGCTGTTCGCCCCCACAGCGACAACATCGAATTCGGGTGGGCGTGGGAAGCGCACGACCAAGACTACGACAGCAAGGTGTTCAAAATCGCCCAGTGGCGAAAGCACAGCGACTTGCAGGGCTGGATGGAGAACCTTTGGGTGACGAAGCGCACCCTCGCTGGTGACCCACCTCAGCCATCCGAGGATGGGATGTTCGCTGGGGACTTGGGATTCAACTGCGAGCCGGTGCGACTAAGCCTCACCGACTTGGAGCAACTGGAGACCGCGGTGAACCGTGATGAACTTCCCGAAACGTCGGGGTTCTTCTTTGGCAGGTCAACGCCTGAGCGCAAAGACAACGACTTGGTGTTCATCCGTACGGCACGAGACTACATTGCCGACGGCTACGACATCTACTACACGAGTTGGTGGTGACAATGGGTGGCAAGCAAGACGCAGTAAAGGTTGTCTGGTTCGATAACATCTTCGGTGCTGTTCTGCCCGACACAACCGAGCCGGTCAGTTGGCTCATCCGCAACGACTATGTGCTGATGGGCGAAGTGAGTTTCAACCCCGGTTTGACGAAGGTGCCGGTGCGCCACTTGCCGAGTGGCCACACGAGCCTCGCCAAGATTGTCACGGTGCCAGTAGAGCAGTAAGCACGAGCCGGTGGGCGTGGGAAATTCCCACAGACCCACCGGCCTGAGTGCTTGGCTACTTGGTGATGCTGGCCGGACGCTTTGCGCCCATAAGGATGCCGAGTGCCGGAACCTTGGCCTCAGCGAAGTGGATGGCCGTGCTGTAGGCCGTAGCGACTGCCGGGGCAACGTAGGCGTAGGCCTGCGTCGGGGTCAACTTGAAGCCGACCTTGGCAGCGAGCGAAATCAGCACACCGACGATGGCCGGGACAACGTAGCGGATGACCGTGGCTCCGAGAGCCTTGGGGTCAACGGCTGGCTTAGTCGCGGCTGGTGATGCTGTGTTGGTTGGTTGGGTGGTCATTTTTACTCTCCTTTGAGAGGGCTTGGGTGAGGTCGCCCTCGGCTTCGGCACGATGCCAACCGAGGTGACGCTCCACCTTATCCTCAATGCCGTCAAAGCGAATGTCCATACGCTGAAATCCGAGTTCAATCTTTTCAAATTTGGTGTCCATCCGGGCGATGTGTTCAGCCACGGTTCCAAATTGGGTGTTCACTCCGTCGAATTGGTCGGCTAGCCCTTGGTTGTCGGTGTGGTTCTCCTTACGGCCACGGTGGGCCGAATACCACGCAGAACTGGCTGCCAAAGTCGCTGGAATCGCTGAGATAATGGCTGCCAAGACATAGGGTTGAGACGTGGCTGCCATAGCGCAAGTTTAGAACAAGATTTGGAAATACCGTGCTAGGCAATTGACCCCGGTGGAGCGTCGTTTACACCACAGTCGTAGACCACAAACTTTTGGATGGTCACGCTATCGAAAGCGATGGTTGCTGAATTGGAACCAATTTGCTTCATCCCTAGGTACCAATCGTAAGTCGGTTGCCACTGGCCAGTCTTAATGGCTTGGGTTGGTGAATCCCAGAACGTCGTAGAGCAGTGAACGGTGTAGACCTTATTCGACACTCCGGTGACGTTGATGACTTCCATCTCTTGGTAGTTCGCTGGTGATTGCGAGCCGGTTGTTCCGGCCCACGGCGACGGGGCAATAACGCCCAGTGAAATCAGGGTAGGCGTTGATGAATCCGTGATGCTCGTAGAAAGGTTTGGAAGGGTGACAGTGACAGAAGGGCTTGGTGGCGTGACGGACACGGCACCGTAGTTCACGAAGGTGAATTGCAGGTTATGAATCAGGTTTTCGTTGTTATTGTTGCTGCTGTCGGTAGTCCAATAGACATCGGAAGTTGAACCATTGACAACCGTTGTGAGGTTGGTGGTAGAACCAGTGCCTCGTGCCGTGCCAGAGAATGGGCTACCGGCGAAGGCAGCCTCTCCTGCGATGCTGCCTCGTGTGGTGATTGGATACTCCGTGGCTCCTGAGGCGTTATTGCCGACGAACGCACTACTGGAATTCAAAATCACGAATGGTGGGTTGGGCGTGAGGCCACCACCAGAGAAGTTGAAGTAGTAGGTGTTTCCACCAACGGTCTGCGTCGTTGCCGTTGATTGAAAAACAGTGTCGTACAAAAGGTCAGCGTTTGCTGGAAGTCCAAAGCCCGTGACGTACGAGTTGCCCGATTGGGAGAGCAGGGTGTTAAGACCGGTCACGTCACCCGTCAAGTTTTGGAGCAACTGACCAGTGTTGACGGTGTAAGTTGTCCCACTTCCCTGTCGAACGGTCATCGTCGGGCTTCCACCAGTTGTGCCTCGGATGTAGCCAATCATTGTGGCTAATGCCCAAGCGTTTCCACCACTGAGCGACGCATAGGCCGAGTACGTTCCGGTGTTGGAAACTGTCGCAGAACCCGTGTAAGTGCTGCTGGCCGTTCCACTGAAATATGGCGTAGTACCCGTGACTTCAAAGGTCACTGTGGCTTCGGCTCGGTAGATGCGGTTTGGAAGATACGAAGTCGTAATCTTGGTCGCTGAAATCGGTTGTGGCGTGGTCGTAGTCGTGATGGTTTGCCCCGACGTTGCCCCGGTATGGCCAAGAAGCGACATTGGTGAACGGACAGTTCCAATCGTGGACTTGTTGCTTCCAGCAAGGGAACCCACAACCCACTCGTCGTGGCCAGTAGCCATAATCCACACGGTGTCACCAATATTTGGAACGTAGGATTCCAAGAACCGAATTCCGTGCGTGGGGTGGTCATCGCCAGCCAACTGCACACTGACTACAGGGAACGAGTAAAACGCTGCGCCAGTTGCCGGTTCAGGTGGTGTAAAACCGGGGTCGTAGCCAACGACAATGCCCATACGGATGGTGTCCGTTGGGGGCAAGTGAAATTGGTTGTTGGCAATAAGGGCGTTGACCAGTGGTCGAAAGTCGAATTCAGCCATTAGTACCCCATCGTGAATTCTGCAATACGAGCAGCGTCTTCCTTGGTTCCAACCCTGCGCTCACGAGCGACCAGTTCGGCAGCATCGGTGATGTTCAGTGGGATGGTGATTTGGTCAATGAAGTAGTTCACGGCTCCACCGTTTTCCGTGAACGCCGGGTCAAGAATCATCGTACCCTTCAAGTATTGGATGTCGGGGTGAAAACTTTCCACGGGGATAATTGTTGACCCAACCGGGCAGTGTTCAGTGACTTTGACGATATTGGTCGCCACGTTGGTGTAAATGATGATTTCTTGGCCCTTAGCGAGAGCCACATAGGTGGGATTGACTTTTAATTCCGAGATGGTGTAAACCCCAGTCTTCGCCGGGGGCTGCACGTCTGCGTAGTTGCCGTAGTCAGTGGTGATTGGCACAACGGTTGATGGAGTGAGGTCTGAGCCAGCAGGAAAGTCCGTGGTTAAGTCCGTGATGATTCCACCATCTTGATAAATGCCGACATTCTTGCGTCGCACCAGCACTACATCGCCAGTATCCAAAGCAGGATTGCAAATTCCTTCAATGGTGGTCGTTTCATCGCCACCGACAAACCAGTTGAGGTAGAGGTTGGCTGCTGCCTGCGTCTGCTTCTGTGAAATCAGTCGTTTACGGCCCGGTTCACGGCCAACCACCCGACCAAAGGGGCCGAGGTAATAGGTAGGTGAATTGGGGTCGGAATCGTATGCCAGCGCACGGTACGGCATACCGACAATGGAGTTTTCACCAGTGGCAATGACGTAGTTCACGGCTTTGGAACTGTCCAACTTCCGAGTGACCTTTGTTAACATTCCACCATCGCCATCAACATAACTCCACACCGGGGGTATTGACGCAGGGTCAGGCTGGGGCTGAACGCAGAAGCGACCTTCAACGTCAATGTAGAGAAGTCCGTTCACTCCGGCTGCGATTCCGGTGATATCTGTCCACGGTGAGCCAGCGCCAGTGACCGACATAGACACTGAACCCATAATCAAGGGTTGGTTCAACTCGGCATCTACGATTCCAGCAAACTCAAAGACCGGTGGGCCGAACACTCCGTAGGCGTAGGCAGGCCAACGGTTGTTGATGAGCAGTTTCACGGCTTCCAAATAGGTGTTGGCCACCAAGTTCTGCTCTTGGGTCGTGTATGGGGTGAAACCGGCAGCGTTCGTGTCCACAACAGGGGGCGTGTATGGCGTTTTCCAAACCGTGACTGGTGATGTCCACGAGTTCTGCTTAATGTTCAGGGCCATATCGGAGCCGTTGACCGTGATGGTCACGTTGCCGTCGTTGTCTTCTTCAATGCTGGTATCCGTAATGCGGAACACGCCAATTGGAACCAACTCGTAAGCCTTGTTCTCGGGGCGCAGCAAGTCTGGGCCGAGGGGCGGCTTTGCGTCAATGATTTCAGTACCAACGTTGGCCAAGTCCCATACAACGCCTCGGTATGCGTAGAGGTGATTCCCGTAGATGGAGAGTGCGTCGGTTGACTTCTTTGGAACGTACAACGGGTCGTTGATGGTCAAGTTGATGGTGCGTCGAACGTCGGCACTGGTCTGGTCAATTTTCACCGAACCGTCTACAACGGGCAGCGTGTACCAAGTCCCGTCAATGGACAGGGCTTTTACGATAATCATTACCCGATGAGGGCTTTTGATGGCCTCAAAGAATTCAGGGCTGGCTGGGTACATAACTAACTCAGATTACTGCCGTAGGTGAAACCGTATCCGGGGGGAGCAGCCTCAACGTAGTTGATTTCCACCTCAAACCACGGGCTTTGAGCAGCGTTATAGGTCGTTTGCACATCATCGCTGATGAAGATGTAAGTGCGACTACTCTCCACCGGATTGGTCAGGATGAGGATGTTTCCTGAGTTGAGCAACTTCAAGAAGTTAGGCCAGTTGTCCAAATCTTCCCAGATGACCTTGATGTCAGCGTCTCGCCCTTGGGTCACGCCAGAGATGGTGAAAGGCCGTGCAGAGCCGAGAGGATAGAAGATACCTGAGGGGTGTTTCGTTTTGTCCGTGTACTGGTTTTGCACCAAGATGGGGAATCGGTTGGTCGGGTTGGAACTGTCGGCAATCCACCACGTCGAAGTAGTCATCGTGTTCTCAGGGGCGATTGGTGCTGATTTCGGCCCACGCTTCGTGACTGTGCCAGCCTTGCTGACGAACTTTGGAATGGCTTGGTACAGCGTCGCTTGTCCGGGGACTGCCTCGTAGTCGGTGATGGTTGCCCAACCGGTTCCAGTTGCCTTGACGTTGTTTCCGTTGCGAATCGGTGTCCACGTCGCTCCGCCGTCAACGGACTTTTGAACAAGGTACTCGTAAGTGTCGTTGGGCTGATTGACGAATCCGTCACTGTTCCAGTTGAAGATGGCCACGCCTTGGCTGGCAGTGGCTCCTGCAACGTGGGTGTAGTTAACCGTTCCAGCAAGTCCAATCGTCACGACGTACACTCGTGCGCCGAGGGAGTGGTTTCTAGCAAAACCGTTTGCCGTGCTGTAGCCATTGCCCGTGTTGGTTTGTACGGCCACGTTGGTGGAACCATCCCAACTGGGGTCAACAATGACATTTTCGTAGGTGTTGGCGTTTCCGTAGTCAACGTAGAGCGTGGTGCCGACTGCAATACCCTTTGTACTGGCGAGAGGCAAGTAGGTGATTCCACCAACGGGAACTCCAACGGTCACTGCTGCCGTAAGGGTCGTGAACAACTCGTTGTCCGAGCCACCCTGCTGAATTTCGTACACGCCGGAAGTGTTGTAGGGGTCGAAGACGTACAGGCTGTCGTACCCACCAAGAGATGCGTAGGATTCGGAAGAAGATTGGGGCAGTGAAATCGCGTTGGCAACCTGCGTGTTGTCGTTGCTGCTCGTTCCCTGTGGGTAAAGGCTCGTCTCCAAGCGCATCAGTTGGCTGGAAGTGCCAATCTGCGAGGTGATATTCACGATGTTGTGGTTGAGGTCGAACGCCGGAAGGTTGATTGCCTTGAACATCAAGCCGGAAAGACCGTAGGCATCCACCGAAGATACGTTCTTCCATTGGAAGCGAGGCACTGCGTAGGCTGCGTTGGTGGGGGCGACGAATGAATAGGCGACTGGAACCCATCCCGAACCCCATTGACCAGTGCTGCTGGAAAGGACGGCTTGGTAGGCAGGGTTGCTGCTGTTCTCCGTTCCAATCCAGTTCCCACTGGCATCGTAGATGTCAACGAACACGCTCATCGTGGGGATTCCACCACTCGTGCGTGGAGTGGTCATCAGGCGAGTGAAGCCAACGATTCCATAGGTGAGGCCAGCGATGATTGGAATGGAATTGGTTGGGGTGAACTTACCGGTGTAGTTTGACCCAGATGTGTGGAGCAGGCCGATTTCAGCAATGTCCGTTCCAGTCCCAGACCCACCGTTTGGAACGATAGTGAAGGTGTGGTCAGAGTACAGAGCCGGGTAGTTAATCTTGACTGCTGTTCCGAAGGGAAACGAAGAATGAGCAACAAACGGCTTGGTTTTGATGACCGTGGAGCCTGCTGGAATCTTGAAGTTGGCAGCCCCGTTAAACGTCACTGGGATTTGCACCACAGGTTTAATTGGGTTGTACGGAGCCGTTGCGCTGACGCTTTGGAACTGTACGACACCGGTTGCCGAAAGACCCACCACTGAGTAGGTGGAACCGACTGCATTAACAACCGTTGCCGGGGAGATACCGGCACCGGTGACTGCATCGCCAACCGGCGAGGTGGAACCGAACGGGTTGGTGGACAATTGGATGGCGTTGAATGTCGGATACGCCAACAACCCGATGCTGGAACCGGTAGCAACGTTGGTTGGGTTGGAAAGCGTGACACTGCTGCCACTGATGTTGGTGATGTACGAGTTGGACTGGATGCCGTAGCCGGATACGAGTTGTCCAACTGCGAGGCCAGCAGTACTGGCTGCTGTAATCGTGTTGCCGTAGATACTCCACGTCGCCGTGAGGTTTGCGACGCTCGCTCCGGTTGTTAGTGGTGTAAACGTCGTTCCGACGAGCGTTCCAACCGTTCCTGTAGCCGAGAATGACGGAACAGTGAAATCCGAAATGACCTTTTGCTCCAACGGTACGAGTTTGGTGTGTCCGGGGCCACCGACTTTGTTGGTGTACTTGTAGCCGTAGACGTTTACAGCACTGGTTCCTGCGTAGTACGTCGTGACCGAAAGGTCAAGAGTGTCGCCAATCGAAACGCCGATACCGGTATAGGGAGCCTGCTTGCCGTAAGGCTTGGTGAATGTCACAACCTTTTCGGTGTAGAGGCTCGGAGCGACATAGGTGATGACTGCTCCCCTTGGTAGGAACCCAAGGGTTATATCCTTAGCCTTGACGTTGCTTCCAAAACCGTTGGTGATTCCAGCAACGTGCATCCCACTGTCGCCAATTCGATACGGCGCGGTGAGGGTCACGGTGTTGATGGCGTTGTAGTGTGTCCAGTCTATCTTCCCACCTTGAAAGACATTGACACCAATAATTTGTCCATTACTAATGTTGAGAACTGTCCCTGCCGGAAGCGAAAGAAGCGGGTACCCACCCTTGGGGGTCACTGGGATGTATAGACCGTTGCCCTTGGGGAATTGGGTATCAGTGCTGACAACTGCAAGGGTCGTGGTTCGTGATGGGATGGTGGAAACAGCCTTGACCGACTGAATGACTGCTGGCTCCAGTTTGGAAACGTTGTAGTTGATTGCGTTGCCGATGAGGGAGCCGAGAACTCTCTTGACCGTCTGCGACGCTTGCGCTGTTGTCCAACCCATACTTTCTTTGTGGTTGATGTAGACGGTTCTACCTGCCCACCCGTTAGAGAGAACGTTGCCGGGGTCAACGACGTGGACTTGGTTGCCTTGACCGTTGCTGATGATTTGGAATCCGGTGGTGTTCGTGCTTGACCATCCGGGCGTTCCGGGGATGGTGCGAACGAGAATTTTTTGCTTGTCCACCCACTTCTGTTCAATAACTTCAGTGAAATGCAGTTGCAGTTCGGAATCAACGAAGATTGGCTCCTGCAATCCAAAAGTCACCGTTGCGCCTGCTGCGTGTGCGCTTTGAGTGCTTGGAACCCCAGCGACGGTGTAGTTGCGCTGCTGGATGACAAAAGTGTCGCCGGAGTTGTTGCCGTCAACCTTGTTGGTCACGAGGATGTTTTCACCACCGATAGTGACCCAAAACTCACCGGAAACTGGGAAGCCCAGTGCGTCAGTGTTCTTTGGATAAGTGCTGGAAACCTTGAACGTACCCTTGCCAGACGAAGCAATAGTTGAGCCGGAAGCGATATAGCCAATTGCTCCGACGTTCAGTGAGGTGTAAACCGTTCCTGCCGTTAGTGGGGTGCGAAGGGCGATACCGGTAGATGCGACTTCCAGCGAAGTGCCAACGGTGTCGTTTTGTCCTCGTGTCCAGCCACCGAGCGAGTTGGTGAAACTGCCGTTGTCTGGGCCAAGCAGGTTGTCCGTGCTTTGAATGGTGATGGTGTTGACAGCGTTGTCATCGTCGGCGTACACGGCAACCATCGGTGCCTGCGGAGCGTTGATAATGACCGTAAATGGGCAAGAGTTCCACGCACCCCACCAGTCCTTTTGGTGGAATGTCTTGGAAACCTTGACATAAGCGTAGTACTTCTGGCCGTTGACGAAGCCACTGTCGGTGTCGAACGTCACAGAGGTGGAAGCGTTGTAAGCCGACTTCTGCCAGACAGGGGTTGTCGTGTCGGGGCTGAAGTTTGGCAGATAGACGGAAGCCTGACTGAAGATTTTCACTGACCAACCGGTTTGTTGGTCGTTGTCAAGGTCGCTGTATGTCCAGTTGACCGAGGTGACAGCATCCTCGTTGATGACGCAGTTGTCCGATGGTGAAATGTAGATGCTCTCGGCCAGTGGCTCCGACTTGTACTGGGCGATGAGGCCGAGGCTTCGGTAGGCCACCGTTTGGTTTTGGGGAACTTGAACAGAGATGTTCAGCAGAATGTTGTTAAGGGCATCGCCAGTCCACTCGTCGCCGTTCGGGTCTTTGGAACGGTTTCCACCAAAGTAGGCAGTGAAGGCCGTCGAAAGCGTGTTGGCGAATACGTCAGGTGGCGTGTTTGCCCCAGTGTTTGGGTCAATGAGCGTGACGTTGGTTGTGTCTTTTCCACCAAAGGAGCCAAGAATGGACAGAAGGACCTGAACTGCGTTCACCCTCGTCGTGCGCCACTGGCTGCCATCCCACGTTTGGAAGATGCCCAAGTCTGGCCGGTAGGTCACATCATTGACGTGGAAGTTGGTCGGGTAAGCGTAGTAAAAGACTTCAGCACCAAAGTCGTGGTCGTAGGCCAGAGACAGAGCCAAGTTGACATCCCAAGCGTTTGGGTTGATGGCGTTCGGGACTGGCACTGAAATTGGGTACACGACCTCTTGCAACGGGTCGGCATCCAGCGTCACGGGCGATGGTGACAAGAACTGCGTCGGGTAGACGTTGAAGTACTGGCTCGTCGCCCCGGTTGCTGCCGTGACTGAAGGAGTGGTCAGGTAGACCGTAGAGCCACTGATTTCAGCAATGAACGCAGGCTGGGTCGTAGAAAGCCCGTCTTGGCTGGTGAAGACTTGTTGGCCTACCGAAAGCCCTGCCGTGCTGCTTACCGAGGTGATGGCGTTGGAGCCGTTGGTCACCGAACCCGTGAAGTCCACTTCGGTAGTCGTGGTATCGAAGGCGTAAGGTGAGATGAATGGCAGAACCGGGATGGTGAAAGCGTTCTGAGGCGTGTATTCCTTAACCGTGATTCCAAAAGATGGGTTGCCAAGGCTACCAATGGCACCGGGGCAGTTGAGGAAGATGGTTTGGTTCGGCTGCAAGGGAGATGCAAGGCCAACGGACACAATCGAACCGTAAGTGGTGAAAACTCCACTGCTCCCCGACGAAGCCGGAAAAGGAAAGTGTGGCGTGTACGAGTTGATGGAAACACCAGTCGCACCGGCATTTGCCGTTGCTGAAGTGACGAACGAATCGTAAAAGATGCCGTTGTTGATGTAGAGCGTCGTGCCGGAAGGCACGGTCACAGGCAACGGGGTGGTGGAAAGTGACGTGACCGTTGCACCGAGGTTCAGGGCCGTAGTCAGGTAGAACGATGGTACTTCAAGGGTGTGATACTGAGTGTCTGTCGGGAAACTGTCCAGCAGAACAGGCGTGAGGTCGGCGTAGGAGAGCGTCGTTGACGAGGTGTAAAACTGCAAGTTCTCCGTTGCACCGTTGGTGGCAGGATTGGAAATCGTGATGCTGGTCGTAGAAACACTGACAACCGTGGTTCCAGCAGGGATGTAGCCAAGCGTGTCCGTAATGACCTGTCCGGGTGCAACGTTGGTGATTGCTGCTGCGCCAAGCCAGACCGAGGTGCTGCCAGTAGCGACCATTCCTTGGACTTGGAAGTTGGAGAGTTGCAGAGTGGCGAGGTTCAGTGCGCTGTTGTAGTACACCGAGCCAATTTCAAGGGTTTCAGTACCCGAAAGCCCAGAGATGTTGATGAAGAACGGCGTGGTCTGAGGGACTTCGGCTTTTGGAATGATGGTGAGGGATGTTGCATTGGCAGCGAGACTGCCCACCAGAGTTCCAACAGTCGAGGGCTGGATGGTGATTCCGTTTTGGAAAACCGTCTGCACGGTTTGTGGAAATCCAGCGTTGTCGGCCACCGTGATGGTGGTGTCTCCAGCCGAGGCCGTCGCAGCGAGGCTCGTGCTGATGTTGGGGAAGCCACCAACGCCAGAATCCAACCACGGGTTTGTCAGGTTGAAGTTCGCAGCAGCGTTGATGATGAGTTCGCTCGTCGGGTTCGTGGCGATGAGAGCGTTCGTCTGGGCGTAATCGGTTCCACCACTAATGGAGTAGACCGTTCCAACGTTGGGGTCACCTAAGAACGGAGTTTGCTGAGCGTGGGAAATCGTGCTTCCACCAACCGAGTAGACCACGTTCGGCGTGACAACGATGTCACCAGCGTCGTGGTCAAATTGGAACGTCTGACCGTCTGCCAGTGTCCAAAGCATTGGGCTGTTGATGTTGCCGGAGCCGTCAAGGGTTTCACCGGGCGTAAAGGGAAGGCCAATTGGGTTCGACCCAGTGGAGCCGAGAGAAGTTGAGTTGCTTGGTGAAATAACTGCCACCATTTCCTGCGTGGAGCCTTGACCCACGACGAGGGTGTAGATGGCATTGGAAGTCGCAGTGAGGCTTGTCGCGCTTGCTGATGTTGTCGCAGCATTGGAAACCGTGACAGTCCCCTTACCGACGGTTACGATTTCAGTACCACTTGGGAAGTGGGCCGTGCTTGCAATGTCAACAGTTTGTCCAACCGAAAGTCCAAATGAGTACTGGGAAGCAACGCCAGTGATGACCGTACTTCCGGTGGTGATGTTGCCAACGAAGTTGTTGGTCACACCGTTGTTGATGAGGGGGACAAACCCACCGTAGGTATAGTTCTGGTACTGGTTGATTCCAAATGTCGTGGTGCCGGGAACGGTGTTTGGGTTTGGATTCACGGCGAATGTCGTGGAGCCAGCAGCGACTGGTTGGTAAAGGGTTCCACCAACCGTTGAGCCAATCGTTGTTGGAACAATCTGCTCCAAGTCTCCAACTGATGATGAGCCGATGTACCGAGGCCCATCTTGGTACGCCAAGACGTAAGTGCCGGTCTGGTGGAATCCAGTAATGAATGTGCCGTCGAAGCCAATGGCACCGGTACCAGAAGTGGTACCAGTCACCGTGTCAAACACAGCCCCGGAGAGCAAGTAATCGTCGTAGTTCCAAATGTCGTTTGGTGAAGACCCGTTGGAGTAGTTGACCGTGTTGTAGGTCGCAGCCCCAGCAGCCGTGCCACTAACGATGATTTCAGTGGATGACGGAACAGACGTGATTGTCAAGTTTCCAAAACTGCCGAATGTGATTTTTTGTCCGACGTAGAAGTTGGTGGTGGTATCTACATAGATTGCGCTACTAGACCCAGTGACTGCTGCGCTTTGGAAGTTGGCCAACGGGGTGCCAATGATGTTGGTCAGCGTGACCGGCAGGTAGAAATCGCAGCCGTAGTGCGAGCCACCGACACCGGCAGTTGGTGTCTCGCCGGGCGGGATTGAACCTCCACCAGTGTTCGTCAAGTACGGAGCGAAGTAAGGAACGCCGAAATCAAAGACGTAAGTGTTGTCGTTGTTGTTGAGGACGATGGTGTTTCCAGCAGGGAACGAAGTGCCGTAAATCATTCCCGAACACGATGTCGTGGCAATGCTTGTGGTGCCGTTCAGGTTTGCAGTCAAGTTTGCTGAAATCGTCAGCGTGTTGCCAGAGATGGCCGTGATGTACGAATTGCTGGGGATGCCAGTGCCACTAATGGACTGACCAACAGCCAACATTCCATTGCCGAGGATGTAGAGAGAACTTGTGATGGTGATTGTGTTGGTGCCGGAAGTGCCGGAAGCGATGAACGACACGACATTGCTCGGAGCAGAGACGTAGCCGAGGGTCGCAGTTGTGCCAGCCGAAGTGGAACCGTAGTGAGTGGCAATAGGAATCGTGCTGCCCACGGCGATGGAGAATGGGCCACTGTTAGAGAACAATCCAGTTGAAACGCCAGATGCGTAGGTGGAACCCCCGGCAAGAACCGTTCCGTATCCGTAGCCAGCAGTGGAGCCAGACGAAGTAGCAATTGCTGAAATCGTCAAAGTTGTACTGCTGATGGCAGAAGTTGTCAAAATCAGTTGGTTCCAAGTTCCGGGGATGGGCTGCCCGTAGTTGGTGCTGCGGTCACAGACGAGGAAGTACGAGTTGGTGGCACCTTTGGAAATTGTCAAAGTCACGCCAGTCGTAGCAATCGTTGCCCCTGCTGAAATCGTGAACGAACTGGCCCCCACGGAAACAACCGTCGCACCGGAAGGAATCCCTGTTCCAGCAACAATCATTCCGGGGAGAACGCCGGTGTGGTCTTCTGTGGTTGGGTTGAAAGTGACCGTTGCACTAGAGCCACCAGTGGTAGTCGTAGCGAGAATGGTGAATGAGTTCATCCCCGTGACTTGGCCAACGTACCAACCGGTGGTGCTTTGGTTCTGGTACGACGCTGGCGAAAGGATGGTGTTCGTTCCAATGTCAACGAACGAAAGGTACTGACCGGTAGTAAATCCGTTTACCGAGGGGTCAACGACGCAGTTGACGATGCTCCGGCTAGAGCCGACCAGAATTGAGTTGATGGCCGTACCCGTTGCAGTGAAATCCGAGGCAAACTCGCTAATGAAGTTTGCCATCGCCTGAGGGTCAGAAGATGCTGAGATGAAGAAGTACGGGGATGTCGCTGCTGCTGAAGCCGGGGTCAGCCAGTACGAAGTCGCACCACTGAACCTCGTGCTGAACGAACTAATCGGGGTGAGGAATCCGGCTGCACCGAACGCATTGCCGTTGGTCATCAAGTAGGCGCAGTAGGAAGAAGTCAGGCTCCCACTTTGGAACGATTGGTAGTTCTGGTTGTTCGCAACTGCTGGAATCTGTCCAACTGCACGAGCCGTCATCCACTCGCTCGTAAAGGCATCGGTGGACATTGAGCCAGCCGTGTATGGTGAAGCGTCGGTCTGCAAACCTTCCAAAATTGCTATACGCAGGCCAGTGCTGATTCCTGCCACGCTGTTGACGTAAGCGAACGAATCGCCCCTGTCGAAGAACGGTGACGGGTTCGTGTTCCCATATTGCCCGCCGGTTGTGACAGACAGCGAAGTTCCAGCAACTCCCAACTTAGAGACGTCTTGGACTTGGGCAGCACGGTAGTAGCCGTTATCCATCACGGTACCAACGGCGAGTTGGGTAATGTCGGCTACGGCCTCATCGGGTGAAAGCGTCTGCGCCCCCGGAACCACAACAGTCCAGTAGGGCGAGCCAGCAGCGTCTGAGTAGTTTGGGTTGGCAACGTAGTTATTCATAGCCCTCCCGAATACTCTACCCTATTTCACTGAATATGCTATGCCCTCATTGCGTTGGTAGTTCGGAGCATTTCCTTGAAGTGCTTTTGGATTGCCGCTTCGACTTGCTTGGCAACCTTGGGGTCTGCCCCACCGGTCACGTTCACGACAAAGGCGTTTGGTGAAATAGTGACGTTGTGCGTTGGCCCGGATGTGCGAGTTGACCCAGCCAGTGCCTTTCCAGCATTTGCTGGACTTCCGTTGCTGAACAGTGACCCAACCAACGAGCCAGCACCGAACATCTTGGCTATTGCTTGGCTCATCATTTCGTGGGAGTGGGCAGCAACCATCTTCTTCATCGCAGGGTGCTTCATCATTCGGGCGATTTCCTGAGGCTTGCCACCCTTGTCCAGCAGAATGGCCGTGGCTGAGGTGTTGTGGGCAATCCTGATGAGCCAGCCAATCATCGCATTGCTACTTCCAGTGGTGGTGGAAGAAGAACTGGAACTTCCACCACCACCGAACAGGCCACCAAAGAAGCCTCCAATGGCCGAACCGATTCCGTGAGCAATGGTTCCAGCAGCGTGAAGCCCACCAGTCACCACACCCATAGCAGCGTGTCCGACGTGACCGACAAACTTGGCGACGTTTTTCACTCCGTTTTCGACGTGTCCAAACTCCTTGGAACCCCATTTTGCTACATCTTGTGCGCCGTGGTACAGGAACTTTGCCGTCTTGCTAATGGCGTGACCAATCTGCTTGTGAAAAGCGACTACGCCAGCAGCAACTGCGGCAACGGCCAAACCAACACCAAGGGTTTCTGGCGCACTGGCAAGACCGGCAGCCAAGATTCCACCTTCGGCTGCACCGGTGCCAGCAGCAGCAACACCAGCACCGGCAAGTGCTTCACCACCAGTGGCAGCAGCAGCCTCTGCTCCACCACTAGCAAGGGCAGCCTCGCCAGTGGATGCTGCATCACCAGCAGCAGCCTCGCCAGTGGATGCTGCTTCACCAGCAGCAGCCTCGCCAGTGGATGCTGCATCACCAGCAGCAGTTTTTCCAGCACCACGACCAAACAAGTTCTTCAACTTGCCCAGTGCGCCTCCGGCCATCTCCTTGAAAGTTTTCACTGGGTTCTTGGCGAACTTCATAAACTTCTTGAAGAATCCTTCGGCTTCCTTTGCGTCTTTGCCTGCGCCACCGCCACCGCCAACTTCGTTGCTTAATGCGTTGCCACCAAGGGCAGCCGTGTTTTCACCGAGGGCAACCGTGTTCGCTTCTACAGCAACAACTTGTGCGTCTTTTTCAGCAGCCCCACCAAGGCCGAGGATTTGCCTCAGGCCCTTACCAAAGCCACCTCCCTTCAAGTCCTTGAAGCCCTTCTGGGCCAACTTGATGCTGTCCCGCATCTTGTCAATAGTGCCGATGATGAGTTTCAACGGAGCGAGGAACATCCCTCTGGTGAACCAGACTGCGACCAAGCCAAGGATGATGTCCTTCAGAACGCCAGTGTGGTGCGACAGTTGCTTGATGATGGGAAGCCCGTCTGCCCACTTTAGGATTTTTTCGACAACTTGTGCTACGGCAGGGACAACCTTGATGCACCACGCAAGAAAATCAGCACCCCACTGCATAAATTGAATGAGGATGGGGAAGAACTGGAGAAACAGGGGGAACAACGCTTCCACCAGTGTGATGGCGAACTGGATGAGTTGGGGAAGAATCGGCAGCAGTGTGGCGAACACGTTGGCAAGATTTTTGAACAACTTGTCCAATTGACCGTTTTTGGACATTTTGTCAAATGTCTTTTGCAAATTGGTGAATAACGGAAGAAGCAATTTGAGAAGTTTCAAAGACAAGTTGTCAAACAACTTTCCTATGATGGTCAAGAAGTCTTTTAGAGCAGCAGAATTTGCAAAAGCGTTTGCCATTTTACCAAATGCGTCAATAATTGGTTGAAGAACCATCATAAGGTCTGGCAATATTCTTGTGGTAATGGTGTTCAAGATTGGTTCAACAATCGTAAAAACATCACCGATTGCAGTTCCAATAGCCATCATTGTTGGCTTAATAACGTTTGCCAATTGCTGCATCATCGGAGCAATTGAACCAACCAAATTAGCAATTACATCAGAAAATGCGTTAATTAACGGGAGAAAAACCTCACCAAGTTCGATGGTGAGGTTTTGGAAGTCGTTCTGCAACTTCTCCATCGGGTTGGCCACTGCCTGAGCAGCACCACCGAGTTCTGAGTTCACCAATTGCAAAGTGGCGTATCGGGCAGCGATTTTGCCCTGTGAAGCCTCAATCTGCTTAATGGAGTTGATTTGGTCGGTACTCAACTGCAACGAAGAACGGCGAAGTGCTGTCACACGCTTTGCCGGGTCTTCCAATACTCGGTTCAGCAGACGAGACGCGGCGTAGACGTTGCCACCCATCGTTCCTGCCAAGTTTGCAGCAGCGTTCATTGCGTTTTCCAACTGAACGTTCATACCGGTCAGTGGCCCAGAAGTAATCTTCTGACCGGTGGCAAACATATTGGCCAGTTCCTTGTTGGTAAGGAACATCGTCTGGGCCTGCGTTATCTGGGTGACGCTCATACCGGTTGAAGTTGACTGAATCATCGCAGCATTGGCAAGAATCTTGGAGTAATTACCCTCGATTCCCTTAGTGATGCCGAACTGCTTCACCAGTTCTGGGGACAACTGGTTCTTCAGAATCGTTGCCTGAAGATTTTGTTGACCGGTCAGTTTGGAAGCGGCTTCTGCTGATTTGTCAACCATCGCAGCGACACCGAAGAAGCCAACTGCCTTGGAAAGGAACCCACCTACGTCGGCAAAAGCACCTTTGATGCCGTCTGCTGCGGCCTTTGCTGATTCAACGCTGTCACCGACAACGCTCTTGAATTGCTTGTTGTCACCAAGGATAGCGATACGGATGGCATTGGCGATTAGGTTGTCGCCACCGGTGTCCATCGTCATTTCACTACCCCCTTTCCGCTAGTAGCCCTTTGTGGCCTGTTCGTGTTCGTAGTTCCTCAGTCGCCACAATGCGTGCCACTCAGTCACTTCGTAAGCGGAAATTGGTTTGTGTGACGGTGACCCGTCAAGAAGTTCCTCTACGGTTCGGCCTAACTTTTCAGCCAACTCAAAGAGAAATCTCCTTTCCGGGTCATCTACAAGCCTTTTCCCGCCCTCTCAATTGCATCCTCGTCCATACCGGACAAGCGCATTGCAACCGTGGCGATGAGTTCGATGGCCGAGGCAGCCTTGGACATCAGCATCTCGCGGTCGGCTGGCGTGAACACACGCTCGCCCGTCTCTGGGTCGAAAGTGCAGTGAATCACCAAGTCGGGCAGGACTTCTTCCAAGTCGAAGTTGCCGTTGGCCTGAACCGAGCGACCAATCATCCGGGCGCGGTCCTTGGCCGTCATTGACTTGACCAGCACGGTGACATTCCACTGCGCGATTTCCAAAAGTTCGCTTTCGATATCGTCTACGGCAAAAATTTGCTGTGCGAGATTTGACATTCCTGCTCCTTACTAGGGTTACCTAGAGGATAGTCCGATACACGGGGCCTGTCACTTGGATTTCACCGTCGAACGTCACAACGCCGTTGACCGATGACTTCAGGTCGTACTTGGTGAAAACGCCTTGGCCGAAGTACTTGATGGATGGCACACCAGCCGAACCAAGAACGAACTGGCCGGGGTCAGACGGGCCGTACACGAACTGAACGAAGTTTCCAGCAATGTTCTGCCAGTTCTCCATACAGTAAACGATGTAGTCAATTCCACCAGCAACGCCATCGGCAGCCGAGGTTGCACCAGCAGCAGTCTGGTCGTACATACCAGCAAACGTAAGCGAGTAGCCCTTCAGACCCTGAATGTAGGTCTTCACACCGGCTTGGCTGAACGTCGTGGTTTCGCTTGCGTCAATGGCAACCGGAAGTCCAGCGTCGTTGATAAATGGCGAGATGTTCACCATCGGCAGAAGCGGAACGCCAGCCGTACCAACGGCAGGCAGGACACCGGTTCCACCAATTGCCGATTCAGCCAGCGTGACGCTCGTGCTGCTGCTCGTGATTTGGGTGGTCGTGTAGCCGGGGATTCCACCAGCGAACACACCATAGGTGGCCGTCGAACCAGCGAGCATTGACGGGCTGCCGTAAGCACCGGCACCACCAGCGAGCAGGGTGCCAGCAGGCACTAAAACGCTGGAGAGCGACGAGGAACTGGTCAGGGTGCAGGTTGCGTAGGTGGAACCGGACAACTCGTATCCGAGGGCCAGAAACGCGTTCTTACCGTGATTGAAAATGGGCATTGCTATCTCCTTCTAGAAGCGGGCGAACCCGTAGTAGATGTTGGCTGTCACTCCGCTTCCGACGGAGTAGTACAGGCGGGTGTACTGCGGGATGGTTCCAACGAGGTTGATGGCGACTGCACCAATCCCGTAAGAGGTTGAAGCGTCAACAGTCAGCGTTTCCACCGTTGTCCACACTGAGCCGGTTGGCGAGGTTTGGAATTCCAGCAACGAAGAACCGGAGTTGCCGTTGGCCGACGAAACGCCCATAATCAACAGCCCACCCTTTGAGGTGGAAAAGTTGTTGTTGACCGTGGCTGCTGCAATGAGGCTGGTGGTTCCCGAAGTGATGTACTGGCCGTATCCACGCCACACGCCACCATCGGCCTGAAGTTCCATATCAGCACTAACAACACCGGCAACTGGCGACTTCAAGTCGTACTTAGTTTGGACACCGTTGGCCATATAGCAAACTGCCGGGGTAGCGTTGTTTCCACCATCAAGGAAGATAAGAACGGACTTGTTGGCTGCGAGGTTGGCAGTCCTGTACATAATTGGGTCAATACCGGCTGGTGTTCCGTCATAGAAGCCGGACAGACTGACGGTGCCTTCCTTCAACCCTTGAATGTAGGACTTACTGCCACCGGTTTGGAACGTGGTGGTTTCAGTAGCGTCAATCATCTGGCTGATGCTGGCATCGTTCAGAAATTGGGAGAGGTCGTAGCCAATTCCGGTCACTCCAGCCGAAACTTGGGGCAGAAGCACAGTGAAAACCTGTGGGGCCGTTGCGCTGTAGACACCCGAACTCGGCGTGGCGTTAAGCATTACGGAGTTGGAACCGATTGAGGTGATGACTGCCGACCACGACAGGTCTGAGGGAGACGTGATGACCATTCCAACCGTCAAGCCGAACGAGGTGACTACGCCAGTCAAGTAATAACTGCTGTTGGTGGCCGTGCCAGTGAACGTGCCTGCCGTCGAATTTGGAACCGTGAGGATGGTGCGAGTATTCTTACCGTGCTGGAAAATCGGCATTAGTTGGCCTCGGTAGTCGCAGGGGCAGGCTCGCTAGCATCCACGTCTGGCTCAGGTGCTGATTCGACAGGAACGATGTAGCCACCTTCAAGAAGCCACGAAATGTCCTCGCCGGGGATATCCGTCACCACGTCACTGGGCATAGCCCGCTTACCGTTGTAGGTAAGGGGCGACTTGTCGGTGACTTGGTAGGACTTCGGTGCAGCCTTAGCCATCTGGCCCTTCCGGTGAGCGAGGGTACTTACCCCGCAAGATTACCACCGAAAGTCCGAAATGGATTTGACTACAACACCGTACTACGCCTTGGCAGGCCTGCGATTCCTGACCTTTGGCTTGCTGACCCGGTTCGGTAAGAACGTTCGGAACGAGCCGTGACCATTGGGGCCACCGTGGACAGTCACCTCAGTGACTTCGCCATCTTTGACCTTGGCCCATTGGAAACGCCAATCACCACGCTCGCCCTTGACGAGTACGAGGTCACCCTTGACGAGGCCATCCCATTCCTCAACGTTCTCCCATTCGTAGGTGAGAGCGAGGTCTGCCACGCCTTGCGTTTTCCGCGCTGCCATTTTGTCTCCTGTGTATTTCCCTAGGGGATTCTACACAACCTTGGATTGGCTGCTTAGTAGTCCTCAGGGAGCAAAATGGTGGTGATGCTCCGGTCATACTCGGTGATGACCCACACCTTGATGCCTTCGATTTCGTAGGCCGACAGGATACGGCTTCCGTTCTTCACGGCATCGTCGTTGGAACTCTTGTCCTCGTTGTCAACGATTCCCCAGTCGCCAGACTGGTGACGGCCAAGGATTTTGACCATCTCGTAGGAAGCCTCAGGGTTGGCCTCGGTGAGGGTGTTCAGGGCGTTGGTCGTGATGACCACGTTCCCAAGGGGGAACAGAGGGGTGATGGTGTTCATTGCTCTCCTATCGTCTGGGCTTCGGTGGCTCCGTTGCTCAGGTCTTGCTCGTACTTCCTACGCACAATGGGAAAAAGCACTGCTGCAAAGTCCTGAGCGAATCTGTTCATCGCTGCTTGCTGTTCTTCTGTGAGGTTGCTCATACCCTAAGTTTACATTAGGGTTAGAACAAAGTCAAGTCAGGATTTTAGATTTCTTGCTGATGCCCGCAGGGGCAGACGAGGAACGAGCCGTTGACCGTAGGAACCTTCACGGCATCGGTGTGTTGGCATCCCTCAGGCTGCTGTTCCGGCTCCGTCTCTGGCTCAGGCTCAGGGGCAGAACCACCCAACATCTGTTCGACGGCTTCCAAAGCACGGATGGCTGCGAGGTTGGCTGCCTTGGCAGCCTCAATGGATTTCAGTACAAGGTTGAGTTCGCTCACGACGAGGGCGTAGCGACCATCGCTGTGAAGTTGATGGTGAACTTAGGTCGGTCAGTATCGTCGTAGCCGATGTAGTTCGGCATCCCCATAGGAGCGATACGGAGAATGTTGGTGCCGTCAATAGTGACGTTTGTGACCACTGAGGACAAAATTGTCCAAAGGATGTAGGCCAACTGGTAGGCATCCGGGTAGTCCTCTCGCTCACCACGAACGAGCAACTGGAGTTTTGGATTCTCAATGACCGCCGGTGCTGAACCCATCGTCATCGTCGGAGTTCCACCACCGTATTGTTGGATGAGGACGGCAGCGTTCGGGGCTTCTGCCGGGAAGCGACCAAGGAACAGGTTCCCACCGAGGGTCAACTGCTGATTGCTAGGGAGACTGGCTGTCTGGTCTTGGAGATACTGGCCCATCGAATCAAGGAGTGCCATTATTCTTTCAACGCCTTTCGGATTCTACGCTTTACGTCTTCTACGAGGTCGGGGAAATTGTCGGTAAACGGTTGTTCAAGGTACTTCGCCTGCGTTGGATACTCGTGGTAAGCATCCAAATCTTCGTGGACAATCACTGCGTAATCCACCAAATTGTCGCCGTAGGTGATTGACCCACCAACCGTGTTTTCGTCACGGAGCACGGCATCGTCAACTTGGCCACTCATCATCAAATCACCAGTGTCCACTGGGACTAACTCTTGGCTCAGTTGAAAAACGAAGTGCAGATATTCGTTATAGGCATCAACCATTTCCTCCAAAACACGCTTTGGAGCGTTCATCATATTGAACAGGTGGAGCGAGACTTCGGCAGTAAGTTCTTCGGCCATTTCACTGCCCCCTATTCAAAGTGCAGAACGGTGTTGTACCCCGTCAGGCCAGTCTCATCGAAGTTGTTCTCTACATACATCACCACTGGGTACTTCAAGGATTCCTGCGTCTGGTTTGGGACAACGACCAGACACTCAGTAGTGAGGTTGGGGTAGAAACCGTTGAGGTAGGCACGGCCAGAACTCATCCGGTCACGGCCATTTTCAGTGGCCAGCACCTTCATTTTGTACTCCAAGCGACACTTGTAGGTCACTGGTGGGCCGTATTCCACCGTCGAACCACTTTGCCCACTGCTGTTGACGTAGTGTCTCCCGTAGCCATCCAAAACCGGTGGGCCACCACCGGGGCTTTTTGCTGCAATCGGGTTTTGGACGATAATGGTCTGGGTCATTATCGCCAGAAGTTCTGGGTCAATACTCACGGTACATCGTTGCCGTTGTATTCATCGCCGTTGGCATCGGAGTTGTTTTCACCACCACCGGGGTTGTAGCCCATCCCGTAGGAAGTCGTTGTGCCGAGTTCTGAGTTCGTCGGCCAAGTGTTTTCAGTGAGGATGTACGGGTCAAGGCCACCAACTTTGAGTTCTGCCCAGAGTGCGTGGGGGTCAACGTTGGCAATCGGGGGATTGACACGACGGCTGCGAATCAGCAAGTCCTTGGCCAGACGCTCAAAACGCTGCGCTCGGTCACCGTAGCCTTGGCTCAGGGAGAGGCCACCGACGCTCTTGGAGACGTTGGTTGCCTGCTGGGTGAACTTGGCAGCCAAGTTGTAGCAACTGTTCGATGCAGCACGGTAGACATCCATATTCACCTCAGAGAGGTTGAAGTAGATTTCCTCGTCTTGGAGAAGCGGGTCACCTTCGTTGGTGTCTCCGATGAGGAAGCGCACGGCATCCTTGACGGAACTGGTTGGGTCTTGCGTGTATGTCCACGTCATCTTTTCACCTACGACATCACTGGTTGGTCAATACGGATAGAGCCGGTCAACACACGCTGCTGCGCCGTTGGGCCGTAGGTTGCTGTCACTTGCAAGTACCACACACCGGGGGTCAACTTGTTGAGGTCACCGGGGTTCCAATTGACAATGAGATTTGGGGCGACGGCAAAGCCTTGAATCCCACTGGTCTTGGTCAAAACGGCTGGACTGGGGAAACGTCCAATCTTCAATTGGAACGACCAGTCCGGGATGCTGAAATCTATGACGTTCCCCACGGCATCTTCCCAAGTAAATTCCAGTTCTGGGAGACTGGCTGCTGGAGTTGGGTAGTTAATCGTCATTTTTATGGGCCGTCCTTGTAAGAGCCTACTCCACCGTCTTCAAAAAGAATTTGGGACATTTCACCATACACCCCAGCAGCCGTTTTTTCGATATACGTTTCGGGCAGGGGGTTGGTGATGATGCGAGCAAAACTGAAGCACGAAGCGACCTGAACGAGGATTCCAGCACCGTTAACAATTGCTTGCAACGAACGGCTACTAGATACGGCTTGCACCAGAGATGCTGCTGAATTGGTCAGGTAGGAAGTCTTCTTGGCTTCGGTCTTGGCCTCTACGAGTTTTGCTGCTCCAGTTTCCCTGTGAATCGTAGAGCGAACGCCTGCTTCGGCCTGTACGAAGGCCGTTTCACCAACTTCGGTTCGGGTACGCCCGGTTGTTGCAGCCGCAACGAACGTTTGGAACGCAGAAGAAAGTCGGCCAAATCCGTGGCTCTTGGTATTGGTTTGCTGCGAGGATTCCACCACTGCCGAAATGGGCCGACGAACGTTTTGGCCCGTGGCTGCACTGACCAGCACTTCGGCAACTGTTGAAAGGCGTGGCAAGTTTTGCTTCTTGACGGCAGAACTACTTTGGAACAGGGCCGACGAAGAAAGGGCATTGCGGATTTTTCCACCAGTTGCCTCGGCTGCAAACGTTTCAGATATCGAACCAGTACGGGGAACAGTCCGGGAATCTACGCCATCAGTGGTGAACGTCTCCGTTGTCGTGCCGTTATTGACGAACGCAGCGATTCGCTGGCTTGTTTGGGATTCCACCAGAGATGCGTCGCTTACTTTTCCACGAATCGCACCATCGGCTGCTGGAACGGTCTGTTTTGGAAGGAAGCCAGCCATCCAGTACCCAAGGTAGCCAGCCCCAAGTGCGCCAAGGCCAAGGATGCTGTTCTTCTTGTGTTGCTCACGGGTATTGCGAAGTTCGACGTGGCTGACAAGGTTCCGGGCGTACTGCTTGTTGTTGGTGCTGGATTCAATAACACTCGCTTTTGAAACGACGTTCCTGCCGTAGACCTTTGGAGCAGCAGTGGTTTCCACTTCAAACACTGCGCTAACAGGGTTCCGTGTGCGGATGTCAACTGCTTGCGAGTTTTGGATTTCACTGGCCAAACTATTTTTTGTCCGGCTGGTCGCGTCTTCGGCAATGGCCGTTCCGTCTTGTTCCACAATGCTGGAAGCAGACTTTCGTGCAGATTTGTTGCCGTCGGTGGCTGTTGCTGTTTCTGCAACAGATGAGACAGTTTTGGAAGTGTGCGATGTCGTTCCCTCATCGGTTTCCACCAAAGCGTTGGAACTTGAACGAGCGTGGATGACCGAAGTTTCGCCCGTGCTGTTTTCCAAAGCAGGAACTTCAGAAACTTTGTTGTACTTGTGGCTGTCAACGGCTTCGGCTATTTCGATTTCACTGGAGACGGCGACTTCCCCGATGGTGCGCCCACTGAAGAAGAACTCGGCACCACCAAGGAAAGTCTGTCCAATTTGCTCGTTAGCAAGAGGCATCTAAACCCTTAGGTCGCAATAACAACGATGTAGCCTGCGCCACCATTTCCACCAACGCCAGTTGTTGTGTTGGCAGCAGCACCGCCTCCACCTCCACCTCCACCGTAAACTCCGTTGGCTCCTGCTGGAGTTGGAGTGTTGTTGCCGTTTCCACCACCGGCACCCGGCGAAGCGTATCCAAAGGTGCTTCCACTCGTGGCTGCCGAACCAGAAACAACACCACCAGCACCAACGGTGGACATACCGGGCGAGATGTCTGGCTTTCCACCAGCCCCACCGTTGGAGTTGCCAGTGTTGAAACTGCATCCTCCACCGCCTCCACCGCCTCCAGTGAAGCCACCAAGGGTTCCCTGCTGAGCATTGGTTCCAGCAACACCAGCAGTTCCTCCAGTTCCCCCATAGCCCCCAACGCCACCGTAGAGAACGTTTCCCGAAGTCTGAGCGTTGGTGACCACACCTTGGAAGTTGTAGATGAATGATGAAGTATTGAACTTTCCACCAGTCGAACCACCCACCCCACCACTGGCGTAGCAGTAGGAGTTGGTCGCAGCGTTTGTTGAGCCGAAGTAGGTAGTCGCTCCCGTTCCCCCAGCAGCACCAGAAGTTGTCGTTGATGAGGCACAAGTCCCTCCAGTTCCACCACCACCGATGCCGTAAGGAATACCCGAAGAGATAAGGGACGCGGTGACAGGAATGTCAATAATTGTGGCATTTCCACCATTCCCGCCAACGCCCCCACTGGCGTAGCCGGTTGTCCCTGCAAAGTATCCACCACCTGCACCCCCACCTCCACCACCAACGCAGATGACGTGAAGGTTGGTAGCCCAAGAAGGCACCGTGTAGGTTCCTGTCGTGCCAGCAGTTCCCGTTCCTCCCGTGGTGGAAAGGACCGTGACACTTGACTGTGCCGACCACGATGCAGCGTTTGTTGCTGAAGCCGTCAGAACTTGACCAGCAGAAGGCGTTCCGCTGATTGCTACACCCTGAACCTTGTTGACCGTGGCTGCTCCTGTATTGCCAACCGTCACATCACCAGAGAGCGTTTGCGGATTGGAACCAGTGAGCCAGACTGCATTAGTTGAACCGCTGATGCCTTGATACGAAACTGCCCCTCCTGCTGGAAGGGGGAAGGGTTGCACGGTTGCAGTGCCAGCGAAAGTGACTGCACCGGGTTGAGCCGTATTTGCGATGGTGAAAGTGTTGGTTGCACCTGTAGAGGCAATCGTAAACGAACCGTTGTAGGCAGTAGAGCCACCGGCAGAAATGCCACCAAGGTAAACTGTCTGCCCGGTCAAGAAGTTGTGGGTTGTTCCAGTCGTGACTGTCCAAATGGTTCCGTTGGTGGAAATGCCGCCAACCCCAACGACATAGCCCGCATAGGTCGTGCCGTAAGCGTTGAGGATGCTTGGTGAACCCGTCACCTGTCCATTCGGCAAGAGGTAAACCGTCTGGGTAGAGCCATTGACGAGGATTTGCGGAATGTAGTTGTTTGTTGAAGCAGAGTTGAGGGTCAGTGCCGTTGATACGGTTCCGTTATAGACCGCCTTGTTGCCGAGGGTGAGAAGTGTATTCGCAGCAGTGATGTATTGAGTTGCGTTCAGATAGGAAGTAGCGGTCCAGTTTCCTGTTGAAATAGATGGCTGCACGAAGTAGTTGGTTCCGTCTGTCCAAACCAGTGCTGGAATACCCGACGATAGGTAATACGACGATGACAAACCGTTGAGCGTCGCTGGCGAACTTGGTGTAATCGTGAGCGAGCCTGAGCCGTAATAGGTGGCAAGCCAAGGGGCTGAAGGAGCCGTTGCCGGAAGGGTCACAACGACTGTGCTGCTGAAGCGAACGAACTGTCCGTTATCAGATGCCGAGGCAGTCCAAGTTGTTGCGCTTGTTGCGTTTAGAACACCTGCGACGAGACTTGCAGGACTTGATGTTGCACCTGTGACCCGACCCTTTGCGTCTAGTGAAATAATGGCGTGGGAGATAGTCGAACCCGATGAGCCGTAAGTGCCTGCGCCGGGGCCGGTTGTGGCAAGGGTGGCAGTTCCAGCAGCCGAAACCGTTACGTCGCCAGAAAGGGAAGTGGCTGCCCAAGTTGTGCCACTGAAGATGTAAACTTGACCAGCCGTTGTTCCGGTGGTGAAGGCTTGTCCTTGCCACGAACCGACACGGGGAGTTCCTGCCGTCGAACCCGTTGCGTTGAGGTCGCCGCCGAGCGTGATTACACCACTTGCACCCGTCGTAGCATTGGAAATGGAAAGCGTCGTGCCAGAGAGGGAGAGTGGAGCGTTTGCTGTTCCAAACGAACCACTTGCACCCGTCGCACCCGTTGCTCCTGTAGCACCAGTTGCCCCGGTTGCTCCAGTTGCACCTGTTGCTCCAGTTGCCCCGGTTGCCCCGGTGTTGCCAACGTTTCCAGCAACGGCAATAGACCACGATGACGGGCTGCCCGAACCAGCGAACGTATCTACGTTGATGGTGATTGACGTATTGGCCGTCAACGCCGTGATGGTGCCTTCAACGTATTGGCTCGTGTTCGCCGTAGAGATGGCACGAGCGCGCTGTCCAATTTGGAACGCCCCGGTTGAGGTGATACCGGAAAAAACTGCGCTTCCCGTGCCGAGGTTGACCGTAGAGGTTGAAGTGACACCTGAGTAGCCAGCACCAGTCGGGCCGGTGGCTCCAGTGGCTCCAGTGGCACCTGTGGCCCCTGTAGGGCCAATCTGGGTGTACATCACTTGCTGTACGGTCAAGATGATGGAAGGCGTAGCAGGGTAATTGCTACCCGCAGATTGAGCCAGTAACGTCACACTCGTGGAATTAGATTCCCACATAAGTTGCAAGTAATCGTTGGCTGCGACGGTAAGCACAAAGTTCCACGAGGCAACTTTGTCGCTGTTCTGCTTGTCCATCGTGACCGTGGTGTTGGTCTCTGTGAGGTCGCTGCCGTTCTTGCGGAGCCAAATCTGCACTTGGTCAATGCTGTTATCGGTCTGCGTGAGTTGCGCCGAGAACTGCACGTTGTAGGTTCCGGCGTTGGCAAACAAAATGTGGCTGCTGCTGGTGATGGAGACACCGTTGTTCTCCGCCGTGGTGTTGAAGGTCATTGCCGTAGGCGTGTTGGCAGAACCTACTGACTGCGTGGTGGTGTCGTAAAATGAACCGTAGTAGCCTAGTGTGCCACCAGCACCGGTAGGGCCAGTAGGCCCTGTCGGGCCGACACCACCGGATTGCACCCAAGTGATGGGGTCGGTTCCAATAATGGTGATTCCACTAGCACCGGAGCCAGTGGCGTTCATTACAAACGTTCGGCCTGCGTAGGAACTTCCTTGAATCGTAAGAACGTAGTCACCGGGAGCAACCTCGCCAGCAATGCTGTCGTTGTAGTCAGTTGCACGGGTGAGGACGTAGGGAGTGGTGGTATTTCCAACGGTAGTGAGCGTGTAAATGCCGTTGTACTTAGATTGCGTGCTGGTGTTTCCAGCAATCAACACACGGGAGTTAGCGTAGGAACCAGTCAGACCCACCCCGTCAATTGTCAGCGTTCCCGTGCTGTTTCCCGTGATTCTTGCGCCGATACCCAAACCACCACTGGCATCGGTAGTACCGGCTGTGTACGAAGCATTGGTGCCGACAAGGACTGCTGCCCCGGTACCAAAGTCAGCCACAATCACTGATGAGTGGGCATTGGTGTTCGTTGTTGACCAGAACGGCCCAGTCGTGCCTGCAACCAAAACCTGCCCGGCAGAACCAATTGGAAGCCTGCTGAACGCCTGAGCCGTTGAACCGTAGAGGATGTCTCCGACTGCCTGAACTTGGCCAACGGTCTGGCTTACCGTGTAGTTGCCTTCTGAAATGTCAGAGGCTGTCAGAACAGGGATGACGGCAGCCGTAGCAAGGTGGCTTACTGCTGATGTCCCGTCTTGACCACGGACAACCCCAGTGAGCGTGATAGGAGAAGTAGTCCACGAAATCGTCTGCGCTGGAACCCAGACCTTTTCTTCAGAGGCCGAGTTGTAGTCAATGGACAGGAAGAAACCAGCGTTGGCCGTCGCTCCACTTGGTGAAGTGGCGATGCCGAGGCCAGTCCACGATGAGTACTGCGTCCCGGAAAACGTCAGTGAAATCGTTGACGTAGAACTGTTGATGCTCCCCGTCAGCGTGGCAGCGTATGCTCCACCGACGTATGAGTTCTGTGTATAAGGGGTGCGAGCCATCGTCTATCCCCTAGGGGATTTCACCTCCCTAGTTGCTCATCAACCAAGTAGGCGTGACCGTCAGTGAATCGTTGGGGTTGAGAATAGGCGTTGAGGTGTCGGCAAAGTTTGCAATGTAGACAATCTTGCCCGACGTACCGCTTGCAACGTTGGTGATGAAGTAGCCACACACGGCAGGCCAAACGCCTTGGGCCGTGAACGTGACGGCTGGGGCAGTTGACTTCTGACCGTTTACAGCATCTCCAGCAGTCCACGCTGCGCCAGAGTTGCAGGTCGCAGAGAGCGCAGCCGAGAGAACCACAATGGAACTACCCGTTGGGATGTTGGTGATAACTCGTGTCTCCTGCGCCGACAAGGAATCGGTGACCGTGATGTTCATACCAACGGCAAGACCGGCAGTTGCACTAACCGTGAGCGTCCAAGTAGCGGTTGCTGAAAGTGCCGTCAAGGTACCACTCGTCGCACCAGTCGCAGCAGCAGTCGAACTCAGGCTGTACGTCGCACTCACTCGTGCGTACCCGGCAGCAGTCGAATTAGCAGTTCCCAGTTCACGGAAAGTGACACCAGTACCGGTTCCACCACCGTTCGTCGTGTAGGTTCCCGTGTAGCCCGTGGCTGAATCAACGACAGCGAGAGTGGCTGCACCGTAAGGAACCTGCGTTCCAAGGCCACTGGATGAGGTGAAAAGACCGATGTAGTAAGGGTTGAGGCCCGTTGTCTGCGGGGTAGTCACACCACCGGAGTAGATGGCCAACTGGCTAAAAATAAGGTCAAGACCTTCGTTTGGAAATGCCTGAGCAGCAAGAGCCATCTGGTAAAACTCCTATGGGTAAGCGTAGTTGCCCCCCCATTTTGCCACACAATTTCAGATTTGGCGTTTGTTGTCCTGTTCCTCGTCGTAGAGAACCTTGGCGATGACAATGTGATTGGCAAGGTCGAGGAACGAGTTTTCAGCACTCTCGTGGTTCAGACGCTTGCCCGATGCTGCGTTAGCGATGCGCTGCACCTTTTCCAAACCTCGGATGAAGCAGGACTTCCACGCTGAAACGCCGATTTGTTCGGCAGCCCGGTAGTTGGCATAGGGGTCACGGTTCGTGCCGTAGTCGTTGCTCTTAGAGATATGCAATTTCAGCATCTCGGACAGGACTGCACGGAAGCGTGGGTCGCCACCTTCGGGGAACTCTGGCTCAACCGGTGATGAAGCGAATTGGTACCCGGAGCCAGCCCTTCGACGGCCACCACCAGCCGTGACGAGACGCTTGGTCATCGTTGACTTCAAGGGTGCCTGAATAGCACTGCCAGCCGTGTTCGTACCTTTCCAGTTCAGGATGTTCTCGTTCTCCTGTGCGAGGAATTGGTTGATTTCCTCCATCGAACGGCGTGGGTGTGGTGAAACACGGTTGATGTCAGTCATTGTTCTCCCTTTCGGCAATGTAGTGCTGGATGTCCTTCAGTGCTGCGTGAATCTCGTGCGTCAAGTGAGTATTGGAAGCCAAGTCCTTTTTGACCGCAGCAATGATTTCACTACTTGCTTTAGAGATTGTCAAGTGGGATAGGGCCTGCTCTGCTGCGATGGCATCGGCTCGCTTGGCGGCAATCAGCAAGATGGCCCCCTGAAGACCGGCGAGCATTGACAAGAACAGATTCAGCAAGATGTACGGGTACGGGTCAAAGCCATTGTTGTTCAAGGCAAAACTATTCAGGACTGCCCAACTCGCCATAAACACGACGAACCAACCAACGAACGCCCACGAACCCATTTTGTTTCGCATAGCGTCGGCTGCTTTTTCACCACGAGTGAGTTCTGCTCCTGTACGAACGCCGGGGAGTGGTGTCCAAGGATTGCGTGGGTCGTACCAATCTTCCCAATCGTCTTCTTCGGTACCGTCAATCCACGGTGGGGGTACGCCGATTCCCATTACGACAACATTTCTGCCCGTGTGGTGATTTTCACGCCGACCAGTTCTTCCAAAACGTGGGGGCGGTGCTTGTGGTAGGCGTAAACCGGCTTGCCAGTGTTCACGGCAACCAGTACTTCTGCCTTTGCGCCTTCAGACTTCGCCCAACCCGGCAGCACGATTACACCATCGCAACGCTGCACCATATCGAAGCAGTGCCACATTTGGTCGTAGTAGTTAGAATCGTCGGCTTGGATATCAGCACCCAATCGCTCTTTGGCAGCCTCTACGGGGCAAAGAGCGTCGAATCCGAGGCTTCTGAGGTGTTCCCGCGCTTCTTCAAAGGCAGGGAAGTTGGAGTGGGGCAGACCCCGCATCGGGCCGCACAAGTAATACGCCATCAGATAATCAGTAAATCTCCCCAGCCACGAGAGCCGTAGTCAAGTCCGATACCAACCGTCAACATTCCAGCAGGGGAGTTTGCACCCGTCTGGCTTGTAAACCACTTAGAACCACCATCCATCGCTGGGCATTGGAACACTTGGCGACCAGTGCCTTCAGATGCGACGAAGTGGTGATAATGGCCAGAGATGAGGATTGCGCTGTCCGCAGCCGGAGTGCGACCCATTACTTGGCCTTTCCACCACGCCTCAATCTTGGCAACCGTGCCTCCACCGTTGCCCTTTCCAAATTGGTGGCCGTGAGCGAACGTCACTGGCACACCACAGATGTCCAAGGTGATAGTCAAGTCTTCCTGAACGAGGCCGTCGAACTGGGGCATCGAAACATTGACGTAGCGTTCTGGGTTCTTCAGATAACAACGGTACGTTGAGGTGAAAACATCCAAATCGTCGTTGTCCAACCAGTCCGTGAACGCCTTGCCGTTCTTGCGGTTTTCACCGTGATTGCCCGGAACGGCAGTGAGGATGATTTGGATATCGGGGAAATTGTCTACCAACAATTCCACCATCCGGTCAATGAGGTAGACCACCAAGTCCTTCTGTTGGCGACGAGTGAGGACGGTTTGGAAAGTCTGCATATCGTAGTGACCGTCGCACTGCTCCACGAGGTCGCCCATTCCAGCAATGTAGATATGGCTAGGCGCACGACCAGCCTTACGCAGTTCCTTGACCCGTTCCACCACACGGTCTTGGGCGAGGCAGATGCGCTCGGTCATTGCATCTGGGCCACCCCCTTCCCCTTTTCCTGTCTGCCAATCGGAAAAAGTGACTACCAATGCACGGTTGCTGTTTACACTTGGGGCGGACTTCAGTGGCTTGCGCTTCAGAATCTTCTCGCACAACGTGTCCACGTTGATGGAGCGTTCACCACCTTGGCGACGGCGAATCTGCGCTCGGTAGTACTTCATTCGATGCACGGTTGGGTGACCGTCTGCATCTCGGCCCATATTGGCATCCCAGCCACGGATATTGACGGAGCCGTCTACGACTTCCGTAGTGTCTGGTGAAAGCCCCCAGTCCTGCATAAGGACTTCCCAAAACGCCGGGTCTGGCTCATTGGGGAGAAGCGGTGAGGTGATGTAGCCCTCGTTGCCATTCCATTGGAACGATGGCTCAGTTCCTTTTGGAATGGTGTTGACGTGACGCTGTGGCAATGACGATGCTGCGTCACTTAGCGACACGATACGCCCCCTTGTGGGTGGATTCAGCAGGGCATTGACACTGGCCGTCAAGGTGACGCTTCAGGGTCTTCTCGTTGAGTTTCTTGCCGTCGGCAGTGACCACTCTGGCAATCCAGCCAGCAGGCTTTTGGAGTTCAATCCACGATTTCAGCGTGGCAGTGTCATCCTTGTCTAACGACTTCAGGAAGTCTGCGAAGCGACAGGTGGATGATTGCTCAATACGCTTTTCAGCATCTCGCAGCGACATACGGAAATCGTATCACCAGTATTGCCGTAAACTGTGGCTACTCGGTGGCTGGCTTCTTGACTGCCTTTTTCACCGTCTTCGCTGCTGGCTTCTTGGCCGGAGCCTTGGTCACAACAGGCTCGTCTACAGCCTCAGGCTCAACAACGGTTTCCACCTCAGGCTCGGCTTCCACGGGGGGCCAAACCCACCCGGCAGCAGCCAGTTCCTCGTCAAGGTGTTCCAATTCATACGGGGTCAAGGGCCTTGCCCATCCGTACAGTTCGATGTGGTCAAATCCTCGTCGTGTCCACGTTTCAGTGGAGACGAGATTGTTCGGCCCAAACACAGAATCGCCAAAGGCACCGGCTGGGTACACTTTGGCGATTCTGTGTGTGAAGCGTGGTTCGGGGTTCATACCCCTAGCCTACTAGAGGCTAGATGGCCGTGCCACCGATGATGTTGCTGAAGAAGTAGCCGAGGTCGGCTGCGACAACCTTGTTGTCAAAGGCGATTTCACCTTCAACTCGGTCTGCCTTCAGTTCCTCCATACGGAAGCGGCTCACACCAACCGTGGTACCGAGGCCACCCGACACGCCAGTCCACATAAACGTGTAGCCAGCGGAGGGGGTCATCACACCGGGGTTCGGGGCGGTGTAGGCAAGCAGGGCGTTGTTGCCGACGGTGAACTTGTAGTTGCTGGAAGCAACACCAACACCGAGCAGGTCGCTCGCCGTCTCGTTCGCCGTGTTCACGACAGCCTTGGCGACCAGCACTCGGTCAACTCCAAAGAGTTGGGCGAGCAGGTCTTCGGTGACGATGGCACCGGCCTGAGTGAACTTGTAGCGGTCAACGAGAAGCGGGTGGTTCTTCAGCACTTGGAAGACACGGTAGCCAAGCACGAGGGTGTTCGGCTCGTAGCCCGTGGTCTGCAAGATGGCAGCCTTGGCGAGTTCCACGTCCGCAATCGGGTTGGAGTAGTAGGTTCCACCGTTGGTGTACGACGAGGTACCCGTCGCACCAACGTAGTCATCCCACTGCCACACGGCAGTACCAGCGTTAACAGCCGCGGTAGAACCGGTAGCGGGCTGACCATTGACACCCAAGGCCCAGACACCGGCTTGGAAGTAGTCGCTGGCCCACTGAACCTCACGACGGAGAAGAAGACGCTGGGTGATGAACTGCGTCGCCTCCATATCGGGGTTGAGGGGGTTGTCGGAGTTGGCACGGGTCTGGTCACCAATGTCCTTGTGGAAAGCCCACACGTCGGCCATATAGGTGTCCGTGGTGAGGCCGTAGCCAGAACCAGCGGAGACGGTGCCATCAGCACGACGCTGAGCCTCGTCACGGAACCAGTCATCCTTCGTGTACTTGAAGTACAGGTTGGACTTCTTGTCCACCGGGATGACAGGGAAAACCTTGTCAGCGATGAAGTTGTCGGTGTTCTGCAAGTACGCGACTGAAATGTTGGTCAGAATCGCGTCAATGTGAACATTTTGAACGTTTGGTTGGGGCATTGTTCAGGTTCCTTTCTAAACCTATGCGTTGCGAGACGGGGCCGAAGCCGTGACAGCCATCGCAATGAGGTCACCCTGAGCACCGCTGGAAAGCGCAGTACCGTAAACCCACGAGGTAGGGCTGGCGTAAGAACCAGTCGTTGGGTAGGTGACAGGGACAACTGCGCCAGAGGTGTCAATCGTCAGAGCCTGACCGACGGTCACAGCAAGACCACAAACAACCTTGGAGATACCCGAAAGGGTGACCTCAGCCTCAGCGAGGGCTTCAAGGTTGCCGCCAGCAGCAGTGCGGTACACCGGCTGGTTCTGAAGAATACCGATGGCCTTGGGGCCGGTTCCACCAGCGTTCACGGCAGTCGTGCCGGGAGCAGTCTGTCCGGCAACAATCGCCGTGGCAACAGGTTGGCTAGCAGGCTGACCCTGAACCGTGAGGGTAATCGAAGCGCTTGCGGTGGTACCGGGAGCAGCCTGCGAGATGGTGAACGAGCCAGCAGCAATGTTGATGCCGACAACCGTTGCACCAGCAAGACCGGCTGGCGCGGTGACGAGCGCACCGGGGACGATTCCAGCAAATGCTGCTGGGGTCGCCGTGGTACCGGTCACCGACACCGAGTTGCTACCAGCGGTCACGTTCGCAGTGATGGTCGCACTGGTCGAACCAAGGGAAACGAAGCGGAACTGCGGGGTGAAGACCGGGGTTCCAGCCGAGTTAACCTGCGTCGAAAGCGACGAATCGGCAACCAGCGAAACCTTGACGGTGTATGGATTTTGTTCCCAAGCCATATTTATCGAGCCTTTTCAGCGAGGTACTGGGTGTAGAGGTCTGGGTTCGACTGGGCAACAGCCAGCAGAGCAGCCTCAAAGGACGGGGCCGTGCCGGAAGCAACAGCAGCCTTCGCGAGGTTCTCCATCTTGGAGTAGGAATCGTCGCTCGCAACAGGAGCGTCGGAACCAACCTCAGTGAAAACCACGTTGGTTTCAAGCAAAGCGTTGGCACTGTCAAGTGCCTTGACAACCTCGTTCGCGAGGGTGCCATCGTTTTCAGCCAAGCGACGAAGCGCAGGGCCGACAATCGTGGGGTCAATGTTCAGGTGCGACCACTGAGCAGCCTTCATCACGGCAGCCTCGTCAGCACGAGCGTCACGCTCGGCCAAAAGAGCCTGCTCTGAGGCAGCAGCCTTGCGGAGTGCAGCCTCGGCGTTAGCCGAAGCGTCATCCAGCATCTTGCGGATAGCCGCAGGCATCGCCTTAATGATGTCAGCCTCGCTCGCAGCCTCAGGGATGATGACAACCTCTGGGGTTGACACCTCTGGGGTGAAAGACATAGTTTCCTCCTTGGAAACGAGGGTGGGGATTACTGCCTTGTTCGCTTCGACTTCCACTTCGTCGTTGGCATCATCTGCCAATTCGATTTCAGTGTCTTCGGGGCGAACTTCGTCAAGAACCGCAGCAACGTCAGAAGGATTGGCAGACTTCATCACTACCCAGCCATCGTGGAGGTGCGCCGGGCGGTCAACGCCCGAAGTCTCCTTGATGTTCAGACGGACTAACTTACGAGCCACGCCATCTCCTAACGATTCATTGCCCATCTAGGGCTTGACTACTGAAATCGTAGAAGACTTTTTGGAAGTGTCAAGCAATAGCGCGATATTGCGCTTGCCGAGGGCCTAGAAGACGGAGTAGTTGTCCTCTTGGCAGCGTTGTTGGAACGAACACCAGTTGCACAGGATGGATGGCTGTGCTGGAAAATTGGAAGTCTCGTAGGCTCGCTCAATGGCTGCCCACACGGAACGCACACGAGTTTCAGCATCCCGGATGTCAATGTCCGTCACGGTTTTTTCGATGGTGACTGCATCCTTGACGTAGATAAGGCTCATCACGCTGGGCCGTTCACCGTAAACCTTTTCGCACAGGTAGGCGTACACCTGACACGCTTCCAATGCCTTGGATTCGTACCGGGGCTTTGGAACCTTGCCGGTCTTGTAGTCACGGATGGCGAGTGTGCCATCTGGGAGCCGGTCTAGCCGGTCAATGATTCCTCGCAGGCCAAAGTCGCCCATATCCAAGTCCAAACGGATTTCGGTGGAAACCACGTCAATCGAACTGGGGTCTTCCATCGTGAAGTAGGTGCGAATCAACTTGGTGATTTCGGCAGCGTACTTCTGCACACGGATTTCATCGAAGCCAAGTTCTTCAATCGCTTCGGGGGTCATATATTCCCGATAGAGCGAACGGAAGTGCTTCATCGCATTGTCCACTGTCCGGTCTTCGGGGGCTTCGTCACGGAACAGGTTTTCCAGCACGGCGTGGAAGATAGTTCCCCGGTATGCAGCCTCACCCTTCTTCTCTGGCAGTCTCTCCACCGAGACGTACTGGTACTGGCGAGGGCAGTTTTTGAATTGGCTTACCCGACTTGGTGATACTCCGTCGGGCTTCTCACCGAGATAAACAGGGGTTGAGGACATACGTTCCACCATAGCAGAACGGTGTGACGTTTACTTGTACCGGCGAGCCTTACGAATCAACTTGTTGACTTCTTCGGCCAAAGCGAACGCAGCGTCAATGTCACGGGTGTAGATGCTGAAATCTTGGAACGGCATACCAATGCCGTTGAACTGCTCACGCTGGATGAGGCGCAGTTCGGTGATTCCATTCCCCGACCAAACGACGTAGCGATACGGCTCGTCTACTGCTTCAAATTCGTTGAACTCGCCCTTCTTCCACACAAGCCGGGACTTGGTGAACGGCCACATCAGGCAGAACCCTCTGCGTACTGCACGAGGTGGGTGAACGGCTCAATGGATTCCAAGCGAGCAGTGAGGTCGGCCACCTGCTTGGTCAGTGCTTCGTTTTCACTGGCCAGCCGCGCAAGGGCATCCTGCTGGGTCAGTGCCTTTTGGACAAGGTTGTGCAAGTCTTCGTCGTTCGGCGTACCAAGGGTCATTTCCTTGGCAATCCTCTCGGCCAATTCGTTCAGTGAACTCATCCTCAACTCCCTACTAGGGTTGCTGCACATAGGTTAGCACAGATATTTAGTTTGCCTACACTTGACCCGTGTAGCGTGGGCAAGTTTCTAAGTCGTTCCAATCCGGGTGGAACTCAACGGCTGTACTCCGATGGCAGTGCAGACATTCCACCAACGCCTCTCCGAGGGCAATGCAATCTTTGTTGGTGATGCGCCAGTCGTGCTGGCAGAACTCCGGGTCAACATCTTGGACAGTGATGACGGTGCGCTTGTACCCGTCACGGCGAATCCGGCCTTCGACTTCCATTCTGACCAGCATCTGCTGAACCGTTGATGTACTCCGAATTCCTGTCGCAGTGCAGATACTTCGGATGGATGGTGAAAACCCCATCTCCCTACAGTGCCAAGCGATGTAGCGAAGAATCTCTGCGTCTTTACGACGGGGTGGCGTGTTCGGTTTCGTTCGCATTTCACTACCGTACAGGGTTGAGTGTGTTGTTGCAAACCTCTGCTGAAGTGGATACGATAACGGGGCTTCGGTTGGCAGACAGTCTGCCAAGCCCTAACCCGAAGTACTGCAATGCTGCGTTAACCAACACCAGAAGTACCGACGAGGCGGCCTCTCCAACGGGCCGCTTCGTCATTTCTCTTGACACCCTGTAGTGGGGTTGGTATACTGTGTTTGGAAGCACGTCGGCGTGGCGACGGTAAAAAGGGCATTAAGCCACGAGCGTTGTCAGAAGACAGGTTGCCACTTACGGTTCTTTGGAAGTCACCATCCAAAATTTCCTACCTTGGGTGACAAGGTTGGAAGCCGTATAAAAAGAACCATTGCCTATCGGATGGTGATTTTGGCATATACAGATAGGTATGGGAGTAGCAGTCCCCTGATTACCAAGGCTTGGCCAGCCAACTGCAATTCAATCCTGAGCGTCTTGCTCTGCCTCGGAGATGAGTGCGTCGGCAAAGGCCGAGATGTTGTCGAAGTCAATGCCTTGATGCGCTGCGAGCCGACCAGTGGCGAGGTGAAAAGCGTAGCGAAGTACGTCTTTCTCCTTTTCGATTTCGGCAATCTTGTTGTCCGTTGTGACGGTGTGCTGAATCAACTTGTCAATGTCTTCGGCGTACTTGTAGAGCAACTGGTGGCAGGTTTCCAAATCCCTTCGGGTGGTTTCCACCAACGCCTTCAGTTCTTTCTTCCTCATCGGTACCTTTCGGGAATAGGCCCCTTGTAGGGCGTTCCATTGAACTCGGTGGTGAACGGGAACCGCTTCGTGCAGTTCTTGCAGTTCACCCACACCTTGCTTCCTACTGCGATGAGTTGCCATTCGTGCGGACAATCCACTATTCCAAACCCCCAAGGAGAATGACGGCAATCCTATCCACAAACTGGAGTGCGTCGGCAATGTTGTCAAAGTCGGGCGTAGTGAAAAATGCGTGGAACGAGCCGTCGGCTTCTTCGTAGACCTTGGCGTAGAAACCGTTCCCATACCAAAGGCTGACTAGCCGTTTTTCACCTTCGCCCAGCACTACTGCTCCCCAAAGAGAATGAAGTCGCTCACTGGGGTGATGTACTCGGTGTCGGTTTCAATCCAAACCCGTGCGCCACATTTGTCCGGGGTGTCGCTCTGCACGAGGCGCATCGGGCCGTTGATGAGGATTTCACTGTAGTGAGCAACCCCTTTGTAGGTGCGAACGATGATGGCTGGTTCGCCCTTCTTGATTTTCTGTTGGTGAATATGAACGATGGCCTTCACGCCTGTAGCCAGTCGCTTGGGCTTCCGAGCCGGACAACGCCGTAGCAAATCTCGTCATTTTCATCCAGCAACGCTTCTTCGGCATCCGTCAGTGGTGGAAAATCGTGGAAAGCGCAGTACTGCTGGGTACAGAAACCCGAAGCAATTCCAAATTCCAGCCATTCGTCAAACGTCATTCGACCACCTCTATCTGGTAGAACATTGGGGCATCATCGTAGATACGGTTTTGTGCGATTTCACTGTACTCAGGGTTGAGTTCCGTACCAACAAAGTTCCTTCCGTGGCGCAGCGCAACGACTGCCACCGTTCCACTTCCAGCAAACGGGTCAAGTACCGTGTCGCCGGGTGCTGAACCAGCAAGGATGCACGGCTCTGCAAGGGCCTCTGGCATCACCGCAAAGTGCGCCCCTTTGAAGGGCTTAGTGTTGATAGTCCATACGTCACGCTTATTCCGCTTACCGTCATAGACCTTGTATTCGGGTGGTCGGGCATTGACCCCCTTTAGACCCTGCCTTTCAGCAGAACCCTTTGCCGCCTTTGTGCCAGCAGGGATAACGCCATCCTCTTTGATGGCCTCGTGGTCGTAGTAATACCGAGGCGACTTGGTGAGCAGAAACAGATACTCGTGGCTCTTGGTGGGTCGGTCGGTGACGCTCTCGGGCATCGGATTGGGCTTGTGCCAGATGATGTCGCTGCGGAGATACCAGCCGTCTTGCTGAAGTGCGAACGCCACGCGCCAAGGTATGCCAATCAAGTCTTTCGGCTTCAGGCCAGTGGGCACTGGTGGTCGGCCTAGGGCTTTCAATGCGTCGTGTTGACCGTTTTCATTGCCCTTACGGTTACCACCACCACCAACTCCTGAGCCAGCATAACTGTCCCCAAGGTTGAGCCACAAGGTTCCATCGTCAGACAGCACACGGCGCACCTCACGGAATACCTCCACCAGTTCATTGACGTAATCGTCTGGTGTCTGCTCTAGGCCAATCTGTCCATCGTGTCCATAGTCACGCAGCCCGAAGTAGGGCGGTGAAGTGATGCAGGTGCGGACAGAGCCGTCGGGGATTTCGGCCAAGCGTGTACGCACGTCACCCACGAGGATGCGAGCGTGTGGCATTACTTCCCGCCGAAGCGCAGGTTGGCGTGCTTAGGGCAGAAGTGGGCTTCTTCAGTTGGAAGCCAATCCTCAGCATCCGGGGTTCCCGGCTCCGTTGCTCTCGTACACTCCGGCTCGTCGCACAGCCAAAGTGGTGAACGTTCTTCGGTCAGGGGGTCAACTCCGATTGCTTCAGTCATATAAGCAACCGTAGCAGGGTTGGTGATGCCGGGCAAGGAACCTAAAGAAATGACTTGACTTTGTGACACCCATTCGCTAGACTGGTGTTTAGTAGTGCCAAACGAGAGGAACCGATGAAGAACTCATATGCCACCATCCCATCGCACGGGCCGTATGTTGTCACCCGTGACGGCGCAGTTATTTCGCCTGTGTTCAACGAGGGATTGTTTGAGGCAATCGGATGGCTGCATCGTCACCAAGGGCAGAGCGTTGACTACGCCATTAGGTACGGTGGCTACCGAATCACCAACCCCAGCGAAGACAACTAACCGAGAGGAAACAGATGCCACTTATCGAAGCATTGACCCCAAATGAACTTGCACAGATTCAGGCCGAATTGGATGCTGAAGGATGCGCTTGGCTCGTAGAGCGTGTTGTCGGCTACGACTACGACGATAACCCTCGCATTGAGATTCTTCCCTGTGGCGCAGCCACGGTTCTCACCGACGAGTACGGCTCGTGGCATTGTGCCAAGGGTCATCACCACCACACCTACGGCTCCCCGGCTTGGCAGAACGATGGGCAGTACGACTGATGGGACACCTCACGAGCAACCACTACCCACCCGCGCCGACCACGCTGGTGCAGCAGCGCAAAGCACGTTGCACTTACTTCCGTGGGTGCGGTGGCGAGCAACCCTCAGCCAATCCATTGCCGTTCTTCAGGCCTCGGCCTGATGCTAAATTCGATTCCTACTACTGCGGATGCTACGGCTGGGACTAACTTCCGTTTGCTGAACCCTCGTCAACTTGACACATTGCTGTCACCCGACTAGGGTTTTCATCAACCACTTGGGAGGCCAATGACCCCATAAGGGCCGTGATAACGCCGACACACCCGATGCTGAATAAGCGAGGCCGTTGTATTCCACACCGGAACCGGACTGGGGTATGAATGTCGTATGGCGTTTGCCCGCACCACCACCACCTAGAACCTGCGTCTGCTGTACGACGCGTGACCTGAAGGAGTGTCCGATGCGGCCTACCTTGTCTATCCGTTCCCTTATCGCTGTCTCCGTTGTCGCTATCGGGGCAGTGTTGTTGCAACCAGCCGGGGCATCTGCTCCGCACCATTCCAATTTCCACGGCCCACTTCACGGTGCGCCGAAACACGCTCCAGTGACCACCGTGGCGCATACGCCAGTGGCCCACAAGCCACCTGTCGTTCACCACGCTCCAAAGGGCTGGCCTTGGGGCGTGACTGCTACCGACCTGCGTGAGTGGAGCCGTGTGGCTTCTTGCGAGGAAGGTGGAAACTGGCACGTCAGAGGCTCGCTCTACTCCGGGGGCCTCGGCATCACCAACTCCAACTGGCGATACTTCTCACGCGGGATGGGCTTCCCGGCGAACGCTGCTGATGCCACGCCTGTCCAGCAGGTCGCTGTGGCCAAGCGCATCAACGCTGGCTACGGAGTACCAGACCAGTACGGCTGCCACGCTTGGTGATAGCCTTATCCTGACCCTGTTGGTCAGTTGCTCTATCCGGTAGTTAGGCCACCCTACGGGGTGGTCTTTCTACTTGCGACGCTTAAAGAAGCGAGACGTAGGAATCAGATTTGGATTGACCGTCTTGGTGATTTCCGGCTCAGACGAATCCTCGTCAACGTTGGAAACATCCTCGGAACTGTCATCTTCGTCATCCCCGAACAGGTTGCCAGACCACTTCCAAGTTGACGGGTCACGCTCTTGATTTGCCATAGTGAAATCCTACCACTGTCCGTTTCGGGCAACCCAAGCGTCGTACTCGGCTGCCGAGACATTCATTCCCCGAACGGTCTTGGTGATTGCGTCGTGGGAGCGCAGTTTGCTTCCAAGGGCCTGAACGAGCAGGGCGTTGGCTGTCTTGGCGACTTCGCTGTCCTTGGCGAGTGAGGACACCAGCACGTTCTTGGCCGGGTCAAGTGCGCCAGTCTCGTCAACGTTGTCGTATCCAAAACCGTTGGGGGAAATGCTGACGCTTTCAGGGAGAACCATTGCGCTGCGATTCAGCACCATTGTGTAGTTGCGATTGTTGTCGTGATAAGCGTCGTACCCGGCGAGCGCAGGAAGCGAACTGGCAATTTGGAAACTTTCAAAGGGCAATGCAATTGCCTTAGCCATTTTTTGGTAGGCGGCTTGTTGCTGCCCGTTTCCACCATAGATTTCGCCACCGTACATTTGAGCGTCAGCGAAAAGCCGGTTCTTGCTCATTATCGTGTCCCAGCCCGCTGCTCCAAAGGAGTTCGGGATGTCTTGACTTTCCAGCACGTTCGACGGGTTGGCCAACTTGCTACGGAAGATGCAGCCACCTGCCGGTTCACCAGCGTCTGGCCTAGAGTAATCGGCAGCAGTGTCTTTGGTACTTGATGTGTAAAACGCAGCACCGTAGTTTCCACCACCGAACCTTGGCGTTCCAAAATAAAGGGATGACAGTTTGGCTTCTAATCCACTGCTTCCAGCAGTAATGCCGGAGAACAAGCACGGGCCGGGGGTTTCAGCAAACTTCGCCTCACTGACCACCGTTGGCTTCTCGGCATAGCCAAGCATCCTCAGAATTGCTGCGCTTTCTGGGTCGGTGTTCCGATTGTCACGGGCAATGGTGTACTGCTTCCAGTACTCGTCGGGGTTGCACACGATGTGCGTGAAGTTTCTTTGGAAGATGGCTGCCCGTCGCTCGTTTTCAGCAGGGTCACTAGCAAAGGCCTTTTCCTGTGTCAGCCACTCCGTGAAGTTTTGGACATCCTCGGACAGTTTTTTTGTTGCTTCGGGGGAGATTCCACTTCCACCTTCGCCAGCGACCCATTGGTTCCCGTGAAAAACGTGACCGTTGACATCCCCCTTTTGGATTTCACCAGTGGCGAGGAACGCCGTCGCAGCATCTTTAAGTTCCTGCGGGGCCGGAATCCACGACGGCATCTTCGTCATTTTCAGTACGGCTGCCTGCTGGTCTGCGAGGGGTGCGTCAGTGACGTTCAAGAACCACAACAGGTCGGGGATGGTGGTGATGAGCGTGTTCATACGCCACAAGTCCCAAGTACCGGTCTTAATCCAGTCTTCGTTCAGGGTGTTTGACGCGTTGGTTTCCATTGGCTCAGTTTACGCGTTTCTACTGACTTGACGGATTCCGTACTGGCTGAATTCGTATCCGCTTGGAAGCACGGTGTCTTTGTCAGACTGCACGGCTGCAAATTCTGCTCCTGACAGGTTTGCGTTAGCAAGATTTGCACCTTTAAGGCTTACATCTCTAAAGTTTACATCTTCAAGGTTTGCACCTTCAAGATTGGCTTCCGAAAGGCGTGAGTTGCCAATCTCGGCCTTTGACAAGTTGCACCCAGAAAAATTGGCTTTAATGAAATCGCTTGCTGAAAAAAATGAACCCGACAAGTTTGCGCCAGTGAGGTTGGCATTGCTGAAGTTTGCGCCATACCAAACGTGGTTAAGGTTTCCGTTGGAGCCGTTGCCATTCAAAAAAGGAGTGCGGTCTGTTGAAAAGTCAGCGTTTGTAAGATTTGCCCCTGAAAAATTTGCGTTTTGTGAGGGGGTTTCAAACTTTGCGCCTTGGAGGTTGGCACCCGAAAAATTAGCGTACTCTGCAATGTCTTTAATTTTGGCACCTTGCAAATCGGCATTGCGAAAATCGTTTTGACCATTGACTTGCCATTTGCCGGGGCCAGCCATTACAACAATTTCGTCTTCGTCTAGACAACCCACGCCGGTTCTAGCACACGACAGAACTCGCTCTACTGGGACGGTGCCAGAAATCATAACTTCGCCAAAATGACTTGCTTCGGTTGCTGAATAGGCAAACGAAGAAAGCGGGCGAAGTGGCACTTCTGAATTTGTTTTAAAACCTTTTGTCCAATCCGGTGGAGAACTTTGAGAACGGAAAGTCATCCCTCGGTACACGGAAACTTCCTTGATTCCAGCAGCCTTGAAGTAATCCTGCGTTGCGTTGTACTGCGCCCGGAGGAAAGCCTTGTAGAAGTCACCGTTTTCACTGACAAGTTTGTCAACTTGTGCCTGTGTTGCTGTTGCTAAATTTGTAATTTGGTCTTGTTGTGCTGAATCAAGTTTCCCCCTACTGCTGTAGCCGAGGAATTGCCTTGCTGCTTCTTTGTAATCCCAGTCAAAATGTCCAGCAAGACCGAACTCCTTGGCTGCTAATTGCTGCATTGCCAATGACAGTGGAGAAGTGTCGTTCGACGTGTTGGCCCATTCCGAGACGAGTTTGCTGACGGCTGCTGCCCGTTCCTCTGGCTGCCTGCTGCCTAACGCTTCATCCCATTCGGGGCCGAGGCGAGAAGCAATGTCCTTGGCGATTGCTGCTTTGCAGTCACCACGAACCTTCATATCCCACTTGGGGCCTGTTAGACCCTTTTCCACCGCTTCTGCGACCTTGCGACTGTTGAGGTACACGGAAACGTTGTCCCCCGGCTTGCTCTCGGCTTGGGAGATTTCACTGCCACCCTCTCCACCTGTCCACTGGTTTCCGTGAAAGGGATGGCCTTCAACGTCGCCCTTTTGTACGGGCTTTTCGTATGGTTGAACCGGCACGTTGGTCAGTTCGTTGCCTACTGCGCCCTTTTCATCAAAGTTAAACTCGTTAAAGGATTTGTCACTACCAATGGTGATGTTCTTCGGGAGAACCAAAGCACCACGGTTTAACAGCATCGTGTAGTCATCGTTTTTAATACCGACTTGCGGTACGGTCAGGGCATCAAAGCCAGCAAGTGCTGGAACGGCACTCATCCTCATTGAGTAGTCGGTCATTACTGCGTCAATTTTGCCGTAAGCCGACGCTTGGTCTGGGGTGATGCCCTGTTTCATCAAGGGCAGCAGTGAAATACCTTCTGGCCTCTCGTAGGCCAAGCCGTCATAAGTCCAAGTGTTCGATGTGCTTTCCAACTTTGCTCTAAAAATGCAACTGTCTCCACCTCTACCAATTCTCGTGTACCCCACCGGGGTGTACTTCTCAGGGGAGGTGTAGAACGCTGCTCCGTAAAAACCACCACCGTAGCGAGGAACCTTCCCGTAGTACAACTGGGACATCTTGGTTCCGACTGAAGTTGAGCCGGTCTTGATGCCGGAGAACAGGCACGGAGTTGGTACCTTGGCGAATTCTTCTTCGCTGACAACCCTTGGCTTTGCTCCGTATCCAAGCATCTGAAGAATTGCTGCGTTCATAGGGTCGTTGCTTCGTTGCTCTTTTGCAATTTTGAATTGCCTGTTGTATTCGCCGGGGTTGCACAACACCATTGTCAAATTCTTGGCGAACAACGCCCTACGAGCGTCATCTTGCGACTTGTCTCCAAGTTGGCCTGAGATTGGGATGTCCTTTGAAGCGTTTTCGACGTACTGGCGAATTTCAGCAGTCTCCTTTGGTGACAACTCGCTTTTGAACTCTAGTTCGGGTGCTGGTGTCTCGGCCTTTGGTGGGGTTGGCTCTGGCTCTGGCTTTGGTTCTGGCTTCGGCTCTGGTGGTGATGCGACAGGCTTAGGGGCTTTTGGAACCCTAGGAGCCTTCGGAGCCTTTGCTTTGGGTGCCTTTGGTGCCTTCGCCGGGGCCTTGGCTGCCGAACTCGGCTTTCCACCACGGGTGTTGAAGCCACCCCCGACGGTCAACCACTGATTACCGTGAAACTGGTGGCCGGGAACGTCACCTTTGGAAATCGCTTCCTCTGGTGGGCCGTCAAGTTCAGTCAGAAGTGGGTTGCCCTCAATCCAGTTCTCCAAGAACGCCGATGCTGGAATCCACTGTCCCTCAACGTAAGCCTCTGCGTCAGTTCCGTCGTATCGGTAGTAGGCGAACGGCTTTCCTTCGGTGGTGGAATACTCGTAGTACGTCCACGCAGAAGCCTTGATACTCCGGGTGCCGATGTCTTCCACGCCAGCAGGAATGGAAACTTTGGCCCACATTTTCACCATCTTGGCCTGACCCTTTATGTAGGCAGGGTCTTTTGGATTCAGGTCACGGATGCGCTCGTAGATTCCGTGGGTCTTCGTGGCCATTGCTGCTGATTCCGGGGTGTGGAACTGCACCTCAAACATTTGGTTCTTGATGGGGTCGCGGAACAGGCCGTTGATGCCTTTGTAGGAGTTGTGAGGGTCGGTGTTGAAGTAGTTGCGAATGGCAATGGTTTCATAGCCTTCCTTACGGAGGTCTGCCAAAGCCGATTTCACTCCGTCACTGAACTTCTTCTCATCCAACGCCAAGGTGTAGCGAATTGAATCCTTGACCGCCAGCGATGCCTGCTGTTCGGCTTCGGACTTGGGGCCAACGAAGTCTCGTGCGTCAAGGGCAATCTTGCGAGCCAGCGAATCTGCGCTTTTCAGCACCTTGTCTGGTTTAATGCGCTGCGCCCCTACTTCGGTAGCAGTCTCGGCAATCTCTTTGGTGATGCCCGGTTCGTTCTTCGCTGCCCTGCGATGCAGGGCTGAAGCCAAGAACGTTGCTACTTGGATGCCATTCGTGTACTGGTTCCCGTGGAACAGGTGTCCAACGAGGTCGCCTTTCTCAACTTTGTCGGGCAACGGGACAGGGACATCCTTCAACCCATCTCGGTTTCCAGCAATTGGATTGGGTAAGGCACCCCCTTCTCCAAAGTATGATTCTTTCATATTTACGGAAACTGTGGTGTTTTCAGGCAGAATCATCGAACTGCGATTCAACACCATTGTGTAGTTGTTCGTAGTGTCGTGGTAAGCGTCGAAACCCGCAAGTGCTGGGAGAGTACTGTAAATTTCATAACCACCAAATGCGTCTTCTAGATTAGGAAATGCCTCTCCTATAGACGCAAGAGTTTTTTGTTGTTCTGGTGAAAAGTGTGCTTCGCCGGGAATTTCGTTTATAAACGACCTTTCAATGTAGGCAGCAGTTTCATTGCTCAGCAAGTCGCTATTATGCAGATATGGTTGCTGGTTACTCGGCCTGTCCTTTTGATGGTAATCAGATTGCCAAACATTGGCAGGATTGTCTAATTTGCAACGAAAAATGCAACCATTTGTCCCTTTGTAATTAGCATAACCGGCTGGGGTCAACTTGCCCGGAGAGGTGTAAAACGCTGCTCCATACACGCCACCACCATAACGGGGGACATCCCCGTAGTACATTTGCGACAACTTCGTCATAATGCCACTGCTGCCGTCCGTAAGGCCAGAATAAAGAACCTGTCCCGGCGTATTGGCAAACTGCTTTTCACTGAGTACAGTTGGCCTCTCGGAGTAGCCGAGCATTTGGAGAATTGCTGTACTTGACGGGTCGCTGGACTTGTTTTTTACAGCAATGTCACGCTGTCGCAAGTATTCGGTGGGTTGCAACAGCAAGTTGGTGAGGTTTTCTTGAAGCGTTGCCCTTCTTTGTTCGGGGTTGTCTTCCTTCTTGAACACCACTTTGTCGGTGTACTCGGAAACAAGTTTCTTGATGAGCGCAGTTGTCGCCGGTGGAAACTCGCTCTTTGCAGCGATATGCCCAATTGAGGCCGACTTCGGGGCCGGGGCCAACGGTGCCGAGGGCTTTTCCACCTTGGGTTCTGGCTTTGGAGCAGGCTGAGGCTGAGGGGCAGGCGGTGGTGATGGGGCAACAGGCTTTGGCTTGGCTACTTGTGCAGCCTTTGGTGGCTTGGCTGCTGGGATGAGTGGCTTCCGGGGCTTTGGAGCCTTGGCAGCCTTCGGAGCCTTTGCTTTTCCACCAGAAGCATTGAACTTGCCACCGACAGTGACCCACTGGTTCCCGTGGAATTGGTGACCATCCACGTCGCCCTTTTGGACATCCGACTGCTGATAGTCGTATTGCGCTCGGCCACCGGCGAAGCAGGGCCGGATGTCGCCATCAGATTTCACTACATCATCGGACATCCCCGCTGTTGATGGGTCTGACCACTTCTCTGGGAGCAGTGCGCCCTTCTGCTCTGGGAATCCACCACCGAGTTGGGTCATCACGGAGTTTTGACCACGAGTTGCAGTGGTCATTGCCTGACGAGCGAGTGGGCCATACATTGAGGCGTGGCTGGCCCACGCCGCTTCTTCACCATTCCTGTCGAAGTTGCGCCCAGTGGCAGCGTGTCCAAAAGCGTCGTGGACAGCACGGAATTCTTCGATTTCCCGGTTGGTGACGAACGGGTGGCCACCAGTGCTACTGGCAGACAGAACGGCCAAGTGATGGTTGTCGTGAACGTCTGCTGCCATTTCAGCAGCATCCTTGTACGGGTCTTCCTTGACTACTTCGACCTTGACCCCAAGGGTCTTGGTTAGGTACTCAAATTGCTGATGGGTTTCCTTGACGAACTCTCGGTAGGCAGCACGAGTGGATTCATCCACAGACGGCAGTGCAACGTAGTCCTTGGCGATTTCCAAAGCCCGTGACGGGTTGACTTTCACCTTGGAGTAGTCAATGTCGGGTCGCTGCAAGCCGACGCTCTTGGCGTATTCGGCTGCGCCCTTAGCAAGTTCGGCGTTTCCACCAGTCCATTGGTTGCCTCTGAACGGATGTCCCGGCTCGTCGCCCTTGACAACGATTCGGTCTGCCCCCACAACGGATTTCACTACCGTGGCGAACTTGGCCAAGGTTTGGAAAGCCGCGATGAGTTGAGACAAGTTCTGCATCATTGTCTCGTGCTTGTCGCCCATTCCAATCTGGTGGAAGTCAATGGCGAGGTTTGCCAACTTCGGCTGGAGAATGAGCAGCGATTCTGGTGATACTCCGTTGTTCCAAAGGTCGCTAACGAAATCAGGCTTTAGAACACGGGGCCGGAAGTTGCACAAGGCGTGGTCAATGCCCACGATGCGCCCGTCGGGGGTGGAAATCCAATTCTTGGGCCGACGGTCTGCATTGGCGGTGAGGTAGTCGAACAGTTTCAGTGCTGTTCCCTGAGCGTTCTCCGGCAACTCGGTCTGCCCGGCTTCTTCACCAGTCTGGCCGACGATGAACGGCATAATGACGGTCTTGGCACCAGAGCCGTAGAGGTGGCAGTCCCTAACCGGAGCGTTCATTGTTTCGCCCACCAGCGATGCCAAGTACTCCTGCGCTGCCAAGATTTCAGCAGGGTAGAGCCTGCCGGTCTTGTTGCCAACCCAGTCCTTCATCGTCTTGATGATGCCACCAGAGCCATCGGCAAACCGGACGTAGGTGAAACCGTCGTTCTGGTTCCCCTTGAAGCGACCTTCCAAAGGCTCCGTTCCGATTACGTCAGTGTTGGTGAATTTAACAAAGTTCGGTTGGAACGTCACTAGACCATCCTGTCGTACATCTTCTTCGCAGTTGGGTCGTTGCCAGTGACAAAGGGGAACGCCTTTTCCATTACTCCGACGCACTTATCAACAGCATCTTTTTCAAAGGTGGTGTTGTTCTTGGCTGCCTGCAAATCCTTCAGGCCGGTGTACATCTGGGTCAACCTATCGGAGTTTATGCGCTTCAACACAGCAAATTGCACAAGGTCGGAGGACTGTGGTGGAAAAGGCTCGTGACGGGCGTTTCCCAAGCAAAGCGAGTGGTCAATCGCTACGACTTGGCTATCCTGAGTGACCCAGTTGCGGGGGGTCAGATTGGTGTACATAAAGTTTCCAAAATGACGGTCACCGTTGCCAATCAACTTGTCGAAAAAGTACATTTCGTTTCGCTGCTGGTTGCACTCCGATGAAACATTGTCTGCTCCACGACTGTCAAATGCTGTTTCACCCTTGATGAGGGGCATCACAATCTTCTTCGGCTCACCCGGAACCGGCTCAGCCTTGGCAATTGAAATACCCATCGCTGCGCCGATTTTTCCAGCAGCGACTTCGGCCTTAGCAAGTTGTTTTGGGGAATTTTTTCCCCATTCTGCTAGACCCTTCACCACACCGGCACTGCCATCCTTCATCGTGACGAGTTGCAGTCCAGTGTTCTGCGCTCCACCCTTGGAACCTAACTTCTTGTCGTAGGAAGCAATTTCGTTGGTGGCCAGAACCTTGGGGCCGGGTTCATTCCAGTCCTTGACGGCTGGCTTCAGGGATTGCTGAGGCTCAGGGAGTTTTACTGGCGGTGGAGTTGGCTTTGGTGTTTCGGGGCGTGGTGGGGTAGGAGCCGGGGGCTTGGGGGCTGCAACACGGCGTGGGGCTGGTGCTGGCTTTGGCGCGGCTGCCCTGCGCTGACCGGCAGGCTTCGGCTTCGCTGCTGGTCGGGGCTTTCCACCACCTGCATTGAACTTTCCTGAACCGTTAATCCACTGATTGCCGTGGAATTCGTGACCTACAACGTCACCTTTAAGGATTTCGAGAATTTGTCGGAAGTTCATACCATTTCACCCATTTAAAGACTACTTGATGATTTTGGGGAAAGCCTGCTCCAGTGTTGCTTGCATTACCTTGACTTTTGGAAGTTCCTCTTGGTTCAGGGTTCCACCACTGATGAGAGACTTCAGGGACTTGTTGATTTGGTTCAATCGGGACGGCTTAATGCTGTACTGGGTCACAACGCTTTGGAGTTCTCGTGAACTTGGTGGAAACAAGGAACGGAACGCCAGCGAATGGTCAATGCCGACCAGTTTGGAATCTGGGGTGATTGCGTCGGCAATGGTCAATCCCTGCTTCAGGCGAACGGTTTGGGAGCCGTCTTTCTTTGTGAACGGCTCAAAGGCAGTCGGGTTGGTGTTCGTGACCATCACGTTCTCGCAGTGTCGGTCACCGTTGCCGACCATTGTGTCGAACAGGCGCATTTCACCAAGGGCTGCACGGAATTGGGGCGGGTACCCGTCGGGGTCGCCAGTGCCGGGGTTAAAGTTCTCTTTCCGCATCATTGCCATCGGCCCGCAGCAAGTTGCCCACGTCTCGCCCTGCACCCACGGCTGGATTACAGCATCCTTTTGGCCGGGAACGCCGATACAGTCACGAATAGGCGCACCGATAGCCTGTCCGATTTTGGATGACAGCACTTCGGCTTTCGCCATTTCTTCTGCTGGAATCCCGTTCCATTGCCCGATGGTCTTCGCTACACCCTTGGAGCCGTCATCGAAGGTGACTTTGCCCATCTTGATTTGCTGCGCTCCACCGAGATGCAGAGATTCATCGTTGTTCTGTATCTTTTCACTGGTGAAGGGTAAGAATCCCTTGCCCGGCTTAAAGGGTGGCTCTTTGGCTTCCTTTGGTGATGGGGCGTAGTCGGCAGGCGTTGATGTCGGCTGCTTCTGAGCATTGAGGTGGTTGTTGATGATGGACAACAACACGCTGTTCAGGTCACGCTGCTTTGGATTCTTCGCTGCTGGCTTCTGAGGGGCAGGGCGTGGGGCTGGTTGCTTCTTTGGGGCTGCTGGCTGACGAACTGCTGCCTTGGGCTTCTTTCCACCACCACGGGGTTTGTTGCCCTTGACGTTGAACCCACCGGCTTCGTTGACCCACTGATTACCGTGAAAGTCGTGTCCGGGTACATCACCTTTCAGAATTGTGGTGATGCTTCTCCAGTCCATTAGTCAACTGTCCACGTCGTAGGCTCGTCGGTGGCGAACATCAGTCCGTTGCTCCAACCGTTCAGGTAGTCGTAGATTTCACTGTCCGTGAAGTTGTCCATCCCGTCGTTGGCTGCACGGTCACGGATGGCCTGCACCATATTGGCTGCGGTTCCCTCATCGGCAGTCAGAACGCCGTTTTCCAGCGTGGCAGTCCCGTAGCAACCGTTTTCGGGCATCGAAACGTTGTAGAAGTAGAGCATCTTGGCTTCGGGAGCCGGGGTTGCGTCTTTCTTCAGGTTGGTGAAAATGTCTCTAGCCTTCATCGCTGCTCCTATTTGACGTAGTTCTTCGGTGACTGGCCGAACCCAAGGTAAAGGCTACCAGTCGGGGTTGGAGGTGGTGATACTGGCTTCTGGCCGTTCACGAGTTGCCAACGGTTGTCAATGGGGCGTGAGCAGGTAGAGCAGACGTACACCGGCGCACCGGTCACGAACTGGCCGTTGAACGAACCGTCTGCGTTTCTACCAATCCACTGCTCTGGCACCCTGACAGTGTTCTGATGCCCTGAAGCGCAGTGAGCCGTAAAGAGGGCGTTGTAAGGGTCGAATCGAACGATTCCACCTTTGGAATGTTGGTTGCCTCGGAAGACGTGACCCTGCAAGTCCCCCTTGAAGAACAAGTACTCGGAAAGGAGCGTCGAAGTGATGAAGTCCAGTGCCTTCTTGGTTGCCGTCGGCTTCCCTTGCCCTTGGTTCTCGGCGTTGTTGGCGTTAGCCCACTGGGTGGTGAGTTTCAACGCTTCGCCGTGGTTCACCGACAGTCGGTAGACAGGCATCTTGGCTCCGTTGTGGAAGTGGATGCCAACTGCTGCTGCCCAAGTGTGGTGACCGTCAAGGACGTAGCCATCTTTGGAAATGAGAATCCTCATCTTGTCCGGGATGGCACTGTCCTTGAAAGACCGGAAGATGGCAGCAGATTTCACTGCAAACACTTCCTTCTGCACGGGCTTCAAGGTAGTTGGGTCAACGTCTTCCTTGGTTGCCGTCACGCCGTTGTTCTTCTCCAAGTCGCTGAGGAACTGTGGGCGTTGTTCGGTTTCCACCTGAGGCATATCCACTCGTGCGATGCCCAGACCGTCCTTGCCCATCAACCGTGTTCCGTCAATGCGAAGTTCCGTAATGTCGGACTTCAGGAACTCGTGGCCGATTCCACCCTTCATCCCCTCAAAAAAAGTTTCCAAGTTCTTCTCGTCAATGACGGGTTGCTTCCCGTCGTTCAGGCTTTTCAGCACTTTGACGGCAAACTGCCTTCTGTCTTCCCTTGTATCGCCCTTTGGAGTGAGAACTCGTTCTCCCAAGTCTTGGCTCGTGGGGTTTGGCTTCACGCCTTCCAGTGGTGATTTATTGTCCGGGGCAGTGTTGCCTTCGCCACCTGTCCACTGATTCCCACGAAAGGGGTGGCCGGGGTCATCTCCCTTAGTGAGAGCGAGTTGGCCCGTGTTGGTGCTGATGAAGTCCTTGTTTCGTTCCCACGACTTGTCGGCCTGTGCGCTGGCTGCTGCTGCCTTCGCTGCTGATGCTGGAACAATTTTGAAGTTTTTCCCAGCCCGCAGGTACTTTTCGATAGCATCTGCCGTTGCTGAATTGGCTGAGTAGGCCCGCCACTGGTCACTGGCGAGCGACGAGAGGAACCTAGCCTTGTCGCTTTGCAAGCCTTCTGGGACGTTATGGATGGATGAGACGATTTGCTTCCAACGGTCTTGGTGAATGTCGGCAATGTCTCTGGCTTCGTTGATGAGTGGGCCTGCCGATGCCGGGTCAATGTAGGTCTTCTTGCTCAGTTTGGAAGACAACTTTTCAGCACGGCCTGACGCTTCTCCACCCGTGAACTGATTTCCGTGGAAGATGTGTCCGAGGAAGTCGCCCTTTTGGATTTCACTGCCCACAACCGACTTGGCCCACGAGTAGCCAGCATCGCCACCCCACGCATACCACGCCACCTTGCCGGGGCTTGGCTCATCCCAGTGTGGTGAATCCTTGTCGCCCTGATGACGGTCAAAATAGGCCTTCATACGCTTCAGGGTGTCCATAGACACAGCGTGGCCGTTGGCGAGGTCTGAGGCTCGTTTACGGCCCACTGAGGTGAATCCGTCGCCAGCCTTTCCATCCTTCATCCACGCCAAAGCCTTCTTCGCTGCTTCTTGAACGCCCTTTGGAGGGGTAAAGGATTCTGACTTTGCTACAGGCTTCCTGTAGGTTCCACCACGACGCTTGTACTCTTGGACAACCCAGCCGTTTGCGACTGCTGATGGGTAGACATCGAACTTCTTCTTTGCGTCTGCCTTGACCCGGCTGTAGAGTTTCTTGTTCGCTGGCTCGCCCTTGCGGTCAGAAATGATGCCCGTGTAGTCGGTATCGTCATCGGCTTTGGAGATTTCACTTTCGGCGTGGCCTGCTGGCTCCCCGGTTGCTCCAATATGACGCAGTTGGCAAAAGCCTTCGGGGTTGTCAATATACTTTCCAGCAATAGCGACGCATTGCTCAAAGTCTCCGGGCTGGCCCCAGTCAATCTGGCCATCAGCACCGTCTTCGTACCAGTCAATTAAGCCAGAAGCATCTCCGGCCTTGTGGATTTCAAATGTACGAGCGAACTTGACCCACGAAAGAATTTGACCATCGGAAGACATAAGTTCTCCTAGAAATAGCAAGTGCCACTACTTTATCCCAGACTTCGGGATTTCAGTAGTGGCACTGCTACGACAATGTGTGGATTTACTGGCCAGCAGCCTTGCGACTTGCGAGGTCGGCTTGGTACGCAGCACCAGCCTTCAGGTCAGTACGGATGCGGTCAGCCTCGCCGTAGTGGAAGCCTTGGGACTGGACACCGGCAGGCATATTCTTGCCCGACTTCACGTCCGGGTGGTCAGCGTGTTCCTTCAGAACCGTGCTGATTCCGTAGTGTGCGCCAGCACCCTTTTCAAAGTGGCCCTTGGATTCCAAGAACTTGGCAGCAGCAGCAGCGTGTTGGCCAGCAGCCTTCAGCGCACGACCATCGGCCATTGCCTTGACACCGTTAGCGAGGTGGCCTTCGGCAGCCTTGGCGTAGCGAGCCATCTTGGACTTCCAGCCTTCCTTGATGCCACGAGCAGAGGTGGAAACGCCACCGGTGTACTGGTTGCCGTTGAACGGGTGACCGGGCTGTGCGCCAGAACCCTCGCCACCCTTGGTGAAGATGTAGTTCTGGTAGGCAGCCGACTTTTGGAAGTCACGGGTAAGCAACGCCTCGGTGCTGAAAGCGTTCTTCATCATCGGGTGTTCCGGGTTGTCCGGGTAGTCGTAAATCGAACCCAGAACCATTTCGTCAGAGACGGCAGCAGCGCCCTTGCAGGTGGGGCAAGATTCCTCGCCGTGCCCCATACAGGATGGGCAGAGGTTCCTCAGCGCAGCCGGGACTGCTTCGTTGTAAGTATCGGCCATCGCCGCGTCCTTTCGGAGTGATTTGGTGGTGGAATCTGACCAAGATTCGGGAAGTTGGTCAGTCGCATTCAGGGCCTTTGCCTGTGCGATGATGTGCGCCTTGACCGCATCTGGGTTCTTGGCACGACCATACGACGAGATGGCGTTCTTCAGGTCGCCAACCGTCTTGATTGGGTAGGAGCCGTCGGGCATAGCCTTACCCTTTTCAGCGAGGTCTTGACGCTCCGTGTCCGAAACTTCACGCTTGGCGATGTCACGAAGACCTTCCAAAGCAGACTTGACGAGCGACAGTTCGTCAACAGCCTTTTCAGCAGCCTTGTCAGCGTCACGGTAGCCAGCGAGCGTGTTGTTGTAAATTGAGCGCAGTTCTTCGCGGTTCGATGCGCCCTTCTCAACGGCAGTGAAGTAGGCGATTTCAGCGGCCTTCATCTGCTCGGTGGCCTTCACAAGACGGAAGTTGGCGTTGTCAACTGCTGAAAGAGCCTCAACTTCCATACGGGCAGCCTTGGCAATCTGGTCGCCAGCGATGCGCCCAGCCACCTCGTCACGGCCCTTTTGGTAAAAGGTCACAACGTCTGGCGTGGTGTTTGGAACTTGAATCATACGAGAAATCCTTTCGCGTCTTTAGAAAGACTACACCGAGAATTGGAAATACTTACTAGCCTTCTTCGTGCAGTATGTCGTGGAGGGGGTGGTCTTTCGGAAGACCGCCTGCGTACTTGTTCCCTTGGAAAGCGTGACCCTGCGTAATGTCGGGGCTACCCGCACCACCACTACCAAGACCACTGGTGTGGTACGACGAATCAGGCCTGCTTGGTGAAACGTCCGGCGTACCCATTTGACCCATTGGGCCTTCGGCGTGGCCGACCTTTCCACTACCTGCATCCGGGGTACCCTCACGGTATTGGCGGCCGGGGTCGTTGTAGCGACTGACCATTGCGGCCCAACGGTCACGTCCAGCATCGCCTTGACGGTGCAGTTCGGGGTTAGAAGTGGTGTTCGGGCCACTGCCGGAACCCTGCGTGTACTGGTTGCCGTGGAACTCGTGGCCAGCCATATCCTTGATGACATCGTAGCCAAAGGACTTCAAAATCCACTCTGCGATTTCTGCGTTGGAAACAGTCATTTCACTGCCCTTTCTTAGATTTCCGAAATGCCCACGGAAATCGTGGCGTTAGTTGCAATCCCGTTGATTTGTCCACTGAACTGATTGGAAAACCAACTGGAACTTGGTTGTACTCCGATTCCAGCACCCGTGGCTGCCGTGCCACCGAGAGAGAGCCAGAGAATGTTGCCAGCCGTGCTGGAACCGTTTGTAATCCAAACGCCCTGACGTTGCTGGTTGGCGACCAAAAGCGTGGTTCCACCAGAAGCAGTAGAGCAAGAGACGCTACTGCCCGGTGTGTTTGCCCACAGCGAAGTTTGGTTTGGTGAAGTAGTGGCCATTTATTAGTACGTCACACGGCTATTTGCTCGTTGGCCTGCCTTCATCGTGTCTTCAGTCAGTGCAGCAGCAGCGTGGCTAGCAGCCTCGGCGTGGTCAAGTCGTGACTTCTCCCAAGCGCCGGGATGGACGGTGTTACTGAATGGCGCTGCGTCAATGTGGGCCTGTGCAGCAGCGAAATGGGCTTGTGCAGCAAGTTCGGCACCACGAATGCCATCTTTGACCATCTGGCTTGTGGCCGATGCTGGGTCAGCCTTGGCATCTTCGGCAGCCTTCAGGAGTTCTTTGCCAATAGCGATGTGTCTATCAAGAATACTCTGATGAATACTGGTCTGGGGAACGCCTGCTCGCTCATTAGCACGAATGTCACTTGCTGCCGTCGCTACATTGCGCGCATTTTGCCAAGGAGCGAGGTCGTTGGGGCCATCACCACGGCCACCGCCAGTGGCGTACTGGTTCCCCTCAAAAGGGTGGCCAGCCTGTGCGCCACTGCCGGGGCCACCCTTCGCCAGAAAGTAAGGTGCGCCACTGGGAAGTTGGATATCAGGAGTTTGCCATCCCAGTGCAGCAGTGGTTTGTGGGCCAGAAGCAGCGACAGTTGCCTTTGCAGCAGCGTTGCTCGCAGCAGAAACTTGGGAAGCGGTCGGCTTCTTCTCGTCAAGACCCAAGCGTCCACCCCACTCACCCTGAGCCTTTAGCACGGTTTCAGAAGCAGCGAGGTGCGCTGAAGAAGCCTTGTCGTGGAGTTGCGCTTCCTTTTCCATTTGCTTTGCCAGCGCAACGTTGCCCATCCCATTGAGGGCAACTGCATTGGCTTGCTCGTGAAGATATTTTGCCATCTTGTTGTGGTAGCCAGCGTGGTCAACGTGAGCCTGAGCGATGTCCTTTGCCGTGTATGGTGAAATGTTCCCTCGGTTCTTCGTGACGAACTGGGCCAGACGAGTTGCCGTGTCCTGTGCGCTACCTTGGGTGTATTGGTTCCCACGAAACTCGTGTCCCGGAAGGTCACCTTTGAGGATTTCAGTGAGTGACTTGCCGATTGGGTCAAGTGCGTCTGGGTGGAATGGGTTCTGGGTCATTTTTTGTCCTAACCGAGTGAGGCTTGGAGTTGCCAAGCCCATTTGTCGTGCATTTCGATTCGGCCAGCGAGGAAGTTTGCAATTCCCTGCTTACCAGTATTGCTAGCGATTTGGAACGCCGAGTTCAGGCTTTCCAGCACACCGTTGTTTACTGCGATGAGGTCGGTCACGAGCGTCGTGTGGTCGTAATCGGCAACCGGGATGTCCGACACCGAAGCGATTCCAGCAAGGTCAGTCAACCGGAAAGGGGCGAACACGCCGACCTTTCGGATGCTTTCACCAAGACCGTCAAGGCTTTCCCACACGTCGTTGTAGATTTCCTCAAACTTTGCGTGGTACTGGGGGAAGTCGGTGCCGACGATGTTCCAATGAAAAGCGTGGACGCGGTGATACATCACAGTGGCATCAGCGAGACAAGTCGCCAACGCCACCGGAAGTGTCACTGAGCCATCCTTTTCAACCAGCATTACTAAGCCGATTCTGCCTGCGGGATGGCACCGGAGATGGCAGCACTCATACGGTGTGCGCCGATTTCACTCTCGTTGTTCATTGCCGTGGTTGCAGCCTTGACTGCCTCACTGTGGCTCGCCTGAGCCTTCATTGCAAGAAGCGAGAGGGTGTGGGCATCAGCACCCGAACGGAGCGCAGAAGCGTAGGCACGAACGTCCTTGTTGGCGATTTCAGCAGCGTCGCCAGCGTGGTGGGCAGCAGCGTAGCCAGTCTTCGCAGTCTGGTGAAGCATCGGGTCTGCGCCGTTGGTGTTGAGCCGAGCAGCAGCCCAAGCGTAGTGACGAGCAGCAGTGTTGAAGTGGCGCATTGCGACACCGTGGCTACCACGCATCAACGCAGCCTGAGCAGCAGCCATATGTGACGATGCAGCGTCAAGGTGCTGACCGTGGCTCCACGACTTTTCGCCTTCTGGGTTGTCGTGGCTCCGAGACTGTGGGACACCACCGGTGGTGCCGTTGCCACGGAATGGGTGTCCCTCGTGTTCACCCGAACCGGGGCCACCCTTCGCCAGAACCAGCCATTCCTCAATTTGCGAATCGTAATCCGACATTTGGACTTCCTTTACTAAGTCGTGGTTGCAATAATGCTACCAATGGTTTTGCTTTTCAGTAGTTGTAGTGAGGTGCGCCACTGGGGAAGGACGAAGACACTGGAGCAAGCCCCGTGTCCCCTGCCAAATTGAGTGCTTGGTCAGTAGCCTCATTTGCGCCACGGCTTGCTCTAACGGCTGGGAAAGCGGCGTCAATACTTTCTTGACCAATTCCCTTTTCAGCAGTCACTTTGGCTGCTTCTTCGTGTGCCTGAGCCGCCTCTGCGTGAAGTTCAGCGGCGTGACGCAAAGAACTGGAGGTAATGGGGTGCTGGCTATCTAAGGCTTTTTGAGCAAGGTCGCGCAACTTGCTAGACATATCACGGTGTAGCGATGCTGCGATTTCGTGCTGTGCCGACACACTCTCTGGGTCGGCTTCGTCATCGTGCTGAAGATGCAAGTTGTTTGCAATCTTTAGGTGGTCGTTCGCACTGCGTGCTTCGGCATACTGATTACCGTGGAATTCGTGGCCGGGAACGTCTCCCTTTTGCACCTTGACTTCGCTCTTGATAACTCCAGTACGGCTACCTTCCAAACGCTGTGTGAGCAAACCTACAACGGCATCGTGAGAAGCAAGTTTCGCTTGGCTATCAGCAACATCTTGCTTTGCCTCATAACGCCCATCGCCAACTTCTTGTAAGGCGGAGGGGATGCGGTTTAGTTGAGCAAGATAGTCCTTACTCAACTGCAAATCCTGTTCCAATTCGCCTCTTTGAGCGTCAATGTGTTCCTCAACGCTTTTAGATGGGTCTTTCTCAATGCGTTGGGCTAACCGACCAGCCAACAAGTATCGCCGCTTGTTCTCTGCGGCGTTTTTACCACCACGCTTGTCGTATGCGGAAGCGATGCTTCGCAGTGCTGTGGATGCCGCGCCGTGGGTGTATTGGTTTCCGTGAAACTCGTGTCCAACGACATCGCCTTTGGAAACATTGGCTGCTTCCTCGGCTTTCACCTCGGTATACTTGGCTCGCATACGAGCGCAGTCGGCTTCTGACTTGCAGGGCGGGTCGCCGTGCATTGCGTGCCAATCGTCGTGGTCTTGGTCGTGACGGATGACATCAGCAAGACTTTCGCCCATACTCTTGGCAACGCCCGTGTCGAACGAGGTGCGGTTAAACGCTTGCTGCGACATCAAGAACGCACGGTGGGCTGCTCGCCACACCTTGTTCTCGGTATTCCACCTCGCCGGGAGAATCTGTCCGTGCTTCCCATCCCAGTGCTGGTCAACAACCACTGGGGCCATCATAAAAGCAACTCGCTGGGCATCCAAATGTGCGCCGTAGGCATCACCGTGGCCGGAAATGGCTTGGATGTAGCCAGTGGGGTTGGCTGCTTGGAGTTGCATTGCGAACTGACGGTGCTGTTCGGCCAAGTCCCCGTGCTTCTGGGCGAGAACGATGTAGTCCTCGTCAACAAGCGGAGGAACGCCGTTTTGGTGAAGCGTCGAATTCTCGTGGATGGCCACAATCATTCGGGCATCGTTCATCAGTTGCCCGGCTGCTGCAACGTAAGGATTGGAAGCGTCAAAGTTTTCCGGCAGTTGGGCGTTTGGGTAGAGCGAACCCAAGTCCTTGGCCACCTTCACCCAATTGTTCTCGCCAAGGATTTCACCAACAGACTTGCAAAACTCTGACATTTCGTTCCTACTTTCCGAGGGTGGGGAAGTTCTTCAAGGTTTGTTCGTCGGTGGGGAGGTCAACTTCCACGCCTGAACCGGTGCCGCCGATGGAGTATCCACGGATTTCACCCTTCTTGACGAGTTCCCAAGCCCAAGGCTCCCACTGAACGCCGAGGAACACAGTTCCGGCAGGGAACGCAGTCTTGGTGATTTGCCCAGTGTCGGCTTGAAGCATTGGAACTTCGATTGGGTGTGGCCACGTCAGGGCCTCAACCCACTTGCCAGCCACAATGTTCACATTGTGCTGAAGTCGAATGTCCCTGTCGCCGTTCTCCACATAACCCCAGAGTGCCTTTTGGAGTTCTTCGGGGTCAGTCCACTCGCCGTGGGCATCACTGCGGTTTGGAACGTACCAAGGGCCGAGCGTGTATCGCTTTTCGTCAGACTTTTGGATTTGGTTCGGGATTTCACTGGACTTCTGCATCAAGTTTGCGTCTTGCATCACTTCAGGCGCAGCCTCAGCGAGAACCGTCATATTCTTCGGCTTGCGAGTACGCATCTTCTTTCCACCAGACCAGTCTGGGGAATCAACGTGAACGCCACCAACACCGGGGCCGTAGTCCTTCTCAACATCCGAATCATCCGAATCGTCATCGTCGCTGGAATCTTCGTCGTTCTCGTAGCGTTCCTCATCCTCAAAGGGGTCATCCTCATCCTTCTTGCGACGGGACTTGTAGTAGGTGTCTGCCTCAGCCGAAGCCTGAATCAGCACAGGAACAATGTTGAACTTGCACCAGCCACTGGGGTTGCAGGTCACAGCCACCCAGTCGCACGAGTTGTTGTCGCCACAAGCGACGCAGTTGGCGCAGGTGTTTCCGCTACCGATGTACGGGGAAGCGTCAGTGTAGGCAGCGTCGGTGGTCGGGATGCGACCCATCTGCTCAACGAGTTCGTCAAGACTGTCGGCCAATTCCACCTGCCACGGGTCAAGACCATCACGCCAGTCATCGCCAAGGGGCGATATTTCACTGGAGTTGTCTTCAGGAGCAGCGACATCCGGGGTCACCACGGCAACCATCGGTGCAGACATATCGTCACTTGACGAACTGCTGCTGCTGGACGAACTACTGCTAGATGACGAAGAAGAACTGTCATCGTCGCTGCTGGAGGAACTGCTGGAACTAGACGATGAGGAAGAACTACTAGAACTTGACGAACTTGATGAGGAAGAACTACTAGACGAGGAATCCTCACTGTCCTCGCTAGAGGTGGAATCGTCAGACGAATCGTCTTGTCCGCCTTGGACTGCCTGAAGAATGGCTGCAACGGTGTTGGGGTCGAGGTTCACTTGCACGGCTCCATCGGTGGTGGAATCATCAGAAGAATCGTCGGGAGCGTTGTCAACCGGGCTGCTGTTGAACGTGAACGGGAACCCAATCGCCTTGTCCAACGGCTCGCAGATGGAAGTTTCCACCACTGAGCCACAGATGAGACAGGGCTGCACACCGTCGAAGTCGTTCTTGCTCTTGGTGAACGGGTGGGGAACGTTGGCGAGGCCCTTAGCGATGTTTCGGCTGATGAGACGCTTTTCGGCGTTCGGAGACATATCTTCCTTGCCGAAGATGCGCTCGGAGAGACGCTTCCAAATGTGGTTGTTGTCCGTTTCACCATTGGGAACGATGACCAGTGCGACTTCGCCACTCTTTTCAATTGCCATCAAGTCGGCAGTGACGTGGCCCTCGGTCAAAAGGTCAGCAGCACCCTCACGAACGTCGGCAGGCAACGACTTGTTCACGACGATTTCACTGAGGGAAATGTCTGCCACCACATCCAGTACGTTCATTTGTTCCACGGGCCTTTTTCTCCTTGCGCGCTTGGGGTAAATGCTATCCTATGTTTAGGAAATGGCCTATCGCTTTTGGGAGCGAACCGGTGCTGATACGGTGCCTCGTGCCGAGCCAACCCTGATTGCTGGCTTCTTCTTTGGCTTTGACGCTTTCACCTTGCGAATATGAATCGTCACGAAGTCGGCCCTTGGTTGTTGGTAAGAGGCCCGTTTACGCCAGTTGGTTTCTTGTTGCCACCCTTACCTGATGGTGGAACCTGCCCAGTTTCGCCGGGATAGCCCTGACTGGAGATGTCGGCTTGGATTCCACTACCACCCGACTGGTCGTTCAGACCGCCTTGGGGATTCTTCACGCCAGATGAGACGGTATTGGATTGTGGTGATGAGGAACGGCTGCCCGTGTTGGTTGCAACGAACTTGCCCTTGGCATCCTGCATCGCCGGGTCGGGGGCGATTTGGTTTCCACCATAACGAACGTTGTCGGCAAGACCGTTCGGCTCAGGCTGGAACAACGGAAGTCCGGCCAACTCACGCAGGTAGTCTTCCAAATTGTTGTCCGGGGTGAGCAATTGTGCTGTTGACAGGTTGGCGAGGAAGCCACCGAGTTCGTTCAGGTCAATGGCGTTCACCTGACCGTAGGTCAAGTTGGGGCAGCGAGCCGTGTCGAAGCCGTTCAGGGCCATAAGGCGTGGGATGGCGTGGCTGTTGAAGACCTCGGCAATCAGTCGAATCCACGATTCCACCGCAGCCATAAACAGGTCAACTTTGGAAGCACCCAGAGCGAACGAACCGACGCTCTCGTGGCCGAGCATAATGAAGTCGGCCAGACAGGTCATCGCAATTTGCTGGTTGTATCGGGTAATGATTTGGTCAGTGTTGAACTGACGTGCGCCACCGGAGTTCAGCAACTTGAAGTCCACGAGTTGCTTGCCGTTCTCATCGAACATCATCGGGAGGATTACACCCTCAGTTTCGTTGCGCTTTACACCACGGACAATGCGCTCCATAGCGTTGAGCGAAGCCCTTTCAGCAGGCGTAGCAGTCGCACTCATCCATTCGGCTGGGACGTAGCCAACCGGAAGCCCGGCGAGGTCACGTTCCACCCCAACGGCTTCAAATTCTTCAATACGACGCTTGTAGTACCACGACTTGAACGAGTTTCGCAGGATGGAGCGACCTTCCGGGTTGCCTCGTGCTGAAGTCGTACGGAACAGTAGGGCCTTCTCAATGGGGATGACGTTCAGGCGACCCGTGGTGGGGTCACGTTGAATCATCGCTTTTACACCACCGGATTCATCGAACTGCCACTGCCAAAGGCTGTCTTGCGCTCGCATTGCAATCTTGCGCCAGCCAACCTTGTTGTCGCTGTACTTGGAGCGCAGGCTGGGGTCTTTCTGGTCTGGCCCCTTGCGCTGCTTGTAGACGATTTCAAAGTACGACCAGCCGTAGGTCAAAAACGACACAATGGCAATCATCAACTCGTGCCACGAATGGGACATATCGTCCATACATTCCTGTACGAAGATGGCAGCAGCATTGTCGGTATCAAGTGGTGTTTCGCCAGTCGGGTCGCTGTAGGGGTCTACACGCCAGTCCACCTGAAGAATGACGCGCTCAACGGCAAAGAGAATCGCCCCGATAATCGGGTCGTTTTCAGCCATATCCCGGTAGGCAGTGAGAGACTGTCGGCCTCGGAGTTGAGGCAGGATATCGTCAATGACGAATCCACCCGTGCGCCACAGACCAGTGGCACCGAGTTCGCTAAAGTTATCTACCTGTGGAAGCGGGTCGTTTGGATTTGGATTATCTGGCATCCCTGCTCCGTGCGTCAATGGCTTGGCTAGCCTCTATAAGGCTACTACCGGATTTCACTGCTGCCACGATGCGTCTGCGTTGGCTCAGTGAATGGCCGCCCCAGATACCGAACTGCTCGTCAATTCCGACTTCCAAACATTTGTAGCGCACTGGGCAGGCAAGACAGAACTTCCGAGCCGGGATGAGGTGTTTCCCGCCCGGAGTTTCGTGTCGCTCAGGGAAGAACAGGTCAATATGGTCGGCCTTTGGAACGCTGCGACAGGCTGCTTCGTCAGTCCAATCTGGCCTCTTTACTGCGCTGTAAAGGTCGAAGTCCAAGTAGATGAGGTCAATGTCCTCGTACTGGGCCTTCAAGTTCCTGTCCACGTCCAACTAAAAGTCCCCTTCGTAGATTGAGCAGAAAGCCAAGAACTTCAGGGCTTGGTTTTCAGTAAACCCTGCATCCATCAAGGATTGGAACGCTTCTTGCATCTCTACAAAGGCGAGGGTTAGTGGTGATGGTTCATCGCCAGCGAACGGGTTCGTGATGTCCTTATCGAAGTCATCGTCGTTTGGCTCAGGCAAATCCACATTCCAAAACATACAACATTTAGAAATGTTGTGCTAGGGAGTTGCCCGGACGTGCAAAAACCACCCAGTCCGAAGAAAGGGTGGCTTTGCTGGTAAGTGCCTTACGGTCACTCCCGAATGGTCAAAGGACTAGAACGGCTCGTCCTCAAAACGCTGGTTGTCGGCTCGGTTAGAGCCAAACGACGTGCGTGTGGTGTTGCTGCCAGAGTTGTAGCCAGAGTTTCCACCATCGGTGGTGCGCTCGTTCTTGGTCACAACTGCGCTGGCGTACTTCAGGGAAGCGGCGACTTCATCAACGATGACCACCAACTTGGAACGCTTGGCTCCAGTCTCCTTGTCTTCCCAGTTCTCCTGCTCAACTCGGCCAGTCACGACGAGCCGGGTTCCCTTGGTCACGGAGCCTGCAATGTTTTCAGCAAGTTCCTTGAACGCGGTGCAGTCGAAGTAGGAAGCCTCGGTTTCCCATTCTCCGTTGGCGTTCTTCTTGTTCTTGTTCACCGCGAGGGAGAACGGCAAGTAAGAAACCCCACCCTGACTGACCTTTAATTCCGGGTCACGGGTGAGGTTGCCGATGAGTGTGATGTTTGCGGGCATAGAACCCTCTCCTATCTTGGTTGTTATTGCTTGGGTTGACGCTCATCCTTCAGTAAAGAACGAACTGCGTTAATTGTAGCAAGGTTCTTGGCCACTTGTCCACCCCGGTTGGCTGCCAATTGTTGGCGCACTTCCATCTTGGGCAGTCCGGTCATTTCCACCAGCCACTCCACGGCTTGGTTCAGCATCGCAAGTCGCAGGTTGTCCAACGAGATGCCTGCTCGCAGCCCTTCCTCTAGGGCGATGCACCGGATTTCACTGGATTCGATGGGGAGATTTTCCATTGGGCTTCCAAACGTGTTGGTTTCCCTAAGGCTACACGACCTTCCAAAAGTAAGGGGGGTTCATCAAGGTGATTTCATCCCAGCCAGTCGTGCAATTCCTTGAACCGGTCTTCGCCCAGCCACGCCTTGAACTCATCCACTTGCTCGGTAGGAACCGAGATTCCGATACCGGTAGAAAAGACGTTGCTCGTGGTTTCGCAGGCCAAGGCCACAGGGACAGGCGTGTGCTGAAGCGTCTCCTGCACCCAGTCGTTGAACAGGGCCTTACGCCTCACGGTTTCGTCGGGCATCCCGGTAGTCCAGCCGGACAAGATTTCGGTGTAGCCCTCAACTGAGGTTTCCGTGTGGCCACGATGGGCGTTGGTTGCCTTCCAGTACGAGGTGATTTTGGGGGTTGTCCATTCCTCGTAGTTCTCGCCATCCACGATGAACCACGAACCGACCAAGACCTTGGTTGGTTCTTCCTCACCGGGGGTGAACAGCAGCAGCGTGGAGCCTTCGTTAATGTCTGCGCTGTGGCACTGCTCGCAGTAGGTGTTCTCGTCTCGGCCTATTCCGTACCAATCCTCATCGGGGTTGATTTCGGATTCGCAAAAGGCGCACGTTATGACAGTTGCTTCTTCCATTGGTTAGTTCCTCTCGTTGCAGATGGGGCATCGGTTCCAGCACGGCTCGTTGACCTGAGCGCAGGATTCGATTAACTCAGGATTGCGATGGTGGATGGAACACCGGGGGCAGATGCTCGCCAGTTGGCGAAGCAGGCTAGGGGACGGTGATTCGGTGTGAGGCTGCAAGGGTTCGCAGTGCGTCAATGTGGGCCTGTGCAGCGCGCAGGGCCTCTCTAAGGGTTGACAGGTTGTTGGCTGCAAGCAGGTGGGCGTATCGCTCGTCTTCAGTGTTGACCGTGGCGATGTCATCCACGGCATCCACGGTGGACTTCTCCCCTCTGCTGAACGCATCGTGGCGAGCGAGCAGGCGTTCCCGCGAGAAGCGCACCTTGAAGTCGGCCTCGGCTTTTGCTGTTGTTACGGCTGCTGCACGGATTTCGTCAACAAGACTTTCCATCCGTTCAACCTCTGCTTCGATGGCTACGGCAATCTGCGCTTGGGTCAACATTGAGGCACCTCGGTATCGGTATCGGTGTAGGCCACTTTAGTCTCTGACCGGTGGTGATGCAAGTTGGGTCAGTCGCCCACTCGTGGGGCGAGCCACCAGTCACGGTGCTTGATTTTGGAGTTGGCCATAAACTTCTCCACGATTCCCCAGCCTGCTTTGATGGCTGCGTCAAACGTGCTGAAGTCCCCACCGCGCTTGTAGGTGGTGCCGTTGGGTGCGACCACTTGGTAGCCGTAGCGGTTGTTGGGCTTCACGGTGGCGATGGACTGCCACTTGCCGGTGTAGAAAGAATCGGTCATTGCTCGCTCCTGTTCTGTCGGCAGGCCTTCCGGCTTGCCTCTCGCTTCTTGTTGGGGATGGTGACTGCGTTCCCCCCACGCCACTCGGTGAGGCTCCCACCGTTGGCGAAGTGGGCATTGCGCCGTGCTGAACGGATGAGGTTCACGTCGCTCTGTGTGGTCTTCTTTTGCTTTGCCATACCCTAATCCTACATTAAGGCTGTGGCATCGTCAAGACCCAAAGCCAAAGAACCCCTGCCAACTTCGACAGGGGTTCCCGGCTGGTGGTGATGCCTAGACCAGACCGAGCCGTGCAGCGCAGTCTGGGCCGAGGCCACGGTGGATGCTCGCTGGCACCGTGAGGGTGCGGAGGCAAGCGAGGCAGTTGCCCGACGAGAGAGCGTGAGCCTCAGCGAGGTTCAGGAAGTTCTGCCGAGCCTCGTCGGTGCTGCCAGTCACGAGGAACTGGGCTGCTGCGATGATGCGGTGCTTGTCCTGTGCTGAACCCCAGACCTTGATGCCCTGAGGGGTCACGAAGCCGAAGCCCTTGTACTTCTGCCGACCATCCACTGCCGTGAGGTAGGAGATGACCACCTTGCCGTCTGCCCACGCCTCTGAGCGCACCCGGAAAGTGACGTGTCCCTCAGCGTCGTGAACCGTGTACAGACCCTCAGCGACTTGCTGAACCGGCTGTGGAGCCACCGTCTGCACGGCTGGGCGAGGGGCTGCTGCGCCACCCTGACGGTAGGGAAGACCCTTCAGCACGTCAATGAGTTGTGAGGCTCCGGCCTTGGAAAGGATGCCGTCTTCGATGTCATCCAAGCGGGCGAGAACGTCTGCTGGGACAACTCGCTTGGAGACGAGGCTGTTGATGAACGCCACTTGCTTCTCGGTGGCTTCGCTGAACTCGGTGTTGATGCTGGTCACTTGGTTGTTCCTTCCTGTTGTCTGATTTACTTCTTACCCTAAGTCTACCTAAGGGGTGTCACACTGTCAACCCCTTAAATAGATTTTTTTCTAGGCCTCTTGGTTGGCGCGTGCGACCAACGCATCGAACTCGGCCTTCAAGTACGCATCGCTCTGAGCGATTTGGTCTTCGACCATTTCGACTGCACGAGCCACGGCCTCGGCCTTGGTGCTGAAGAACTCACCGGTTGCGAAGTACCGGCCAGTCACGAACACGACCTCGCCGTCTTCGTTGAACTCAGGGCTGACCTGAGCCGTGTGACGCTCATCCCACTGGCCGTTCCATCCTTTGCAGCAGCCACGCACTTCCCACACGCCCCTGCCGTTGTTCCGTGCAGGCCCTTGGTTGATGGCCCACTCAGTCGGGGTGAAGCCACGAGCCACTCGCTCTTGCGCGTAGCGAATGGAATCCCTCCGGCCTTGAATTTGACGAGCGTCACGACGAGCGTTCGCACCGTCAATCTTCTTGATGAGGATGGTCAAGATTCGCTTGGTGCCGCGCTCGTTGGTGTTTTGCCGAGCGACAATCTCGGCCTGCTTCTTCTTCAACTCTGCCACGAGCGTGGCTTCCTGCTCGGCAGTGATGATGATGGAGCCACTTTCCCAAGTCCAGTAGTTGTTGCGGAATTGGATTTCGCTCCTGAACTCTGGGCTGATTCGGTTGCAGGCACTGGAGACGATGTACAACTCGCCCTTGGTCAACGGGATGGTTTCGTTCATCGTGATGGTTGCCGTAATCATCTGGTGTTTCCCCTCTGTTTGGTTTGGATTGGATACTTCTGAACCTAATTATGCCTAACCAAAATTCAAAAGTCAAGGGGTTAGTCAAAGTTTTTTTCGGGAAAGCAAGAACCCCCCGCCGAAGCAGGGGGTCTGCCAGCAGCACCGTCGCTGGAGCGATGTAGGGTGCGCTTTGCTTACGATGAGCAAACAAGAAGGGAACTCTGTCGTAAGGGTGTCGGAATCCTACACCTCGCTCGTGTGTGCGTCAACTCATTCAAAGCCACCGTGGGCGAGGTTGCCGTTGTGAACGAAGATGAACGTTCCGTCATCCAAGGTGATTTCCTGATGGCCGTTGACAATCTCGGCCTTGACGATGGTTCGACCAATCGCAAAGGCCATTGCCTTTTCGATGGTGTCGGGGGTTGCGCTGGTCATCTGCCAGTCCTTTCTGTAGGTGGCTCTAGTCTGCCAGACCGTGCGGACAAAAAATGCACCGCCGGAGTTTGTGTGGACATTTGGGGGTGGCTATGCTGACCGTGCGCCGGGGCTGCTGAGCGTCTTCTGGTCAAGATAGGAATGGTTCCTACTCAGTGGCTCCGGCGATTTGACTTTGGTGTTCGCAGGACATAGACTGTCCCAGCCGGGGTCGTGGTGGCTACTGGTCGGTTGTTCTCCTTGCGACCCCGGCAATTATGAATCGTGACCATCCGATTCGTGGTGGTGTTCGATTTCCTCGCTCAACTCTTTGAGAGTTGCCTCTGCCATCAGAAGCGCAGCCTCTGCTTCCAGCAACCTTTCGTCAACCTGTTCGGCCTCGTGGTCGCGGACAAGACGCTCGCCCCACTTGGTGCCGATGTAGGCACCGGCGAAGTTGCCCAGCACCAATGCTGAAAGCATTACGACGAGCCGTGTCGTGCCGTGGCCGTTCAGCGTGTTGACCGAGTAGCGAGCAGCGACAATCCAAAACAGGGCGTAGCCAGCCTCAAAGATGCCAGCCTTGAACGCGGCGTTCCGGGCCTCGGCCTGCACCATAAACACTGAAAAGATGTTGGCCCCAAGGAAGCACCCAAGGGTGGCCAGTGCTGTGAGCCACATTATTGAATGAGGTTCCTAATGACGAACGAGGCTTCCCAGTCGGCTGCTGATGCGCTGTGAACCCCGGCGTGGCCACGATGGTGGCGAACGCAGTACACGATGCAGTTGGCTGCACTTTCCACCCAAGCACCCACCCTGTCAGGGTCGGAGATGCCGGGGTATCGCTTCTCAAAGAGAGCGAGGTCAATGGAGTTGAGCAAAGCGAACTCAACGTGGGCGTGATGGATTTCCAAAGGGTGGGACAAGTCACATTCAGTGAAATCCCCCTTCTCTACCCCGTAGGCGCAACGCCACTTCTCCGGGTCTTTCTTCCATTCCCGTTGGAGATGGTGAAAGTCAACGTAGTGAGGGTCATCCTCTCGTGCCGAGTGTTCTGGGTACACGACGAGGTAGGAGTGTGTGAACTTTTGGATATGCGCGCCGACAGCCCCGTCTTCACTCATCGCCAGTCCCCTTGTCCAGTGAAATGTCTGTCTTTGTGTCAATGTGATGGTCAAGTCGGGCCGTCAACTGCTTGACATCGGCCTTCACTTCCCGTACAACGGCAATAATTCGACGGTTTTCACTGCTGTTCTTGGCTTGGGCCTCGGCCAACGCCTTCTTCAGGTCAGTGACTTCGGAGCGTTTTGGAAGTCGCCCGTTCAGCCACCTGCCGAGTGAGCCGACGGAGCCGACAATCAGCACGATGGCGAGAACGGTTTGCCAGATGTTGTAAGTGTTCTGGGTGACGATTACGGCTTCCACAGGGCTACCCACGTCTGGTAGGTCGTGATGCCGGAGATGTGGATGTGGTTCTTCTTTTGGAAGCCACGCAACTTTCCAGCAGTCGAACTGCCGAAAATGCCGTCAACCTTGACCGGGAATCCGTGCTTCGTGAGCAACTGCTGAAGTTGCACGATTTTCGGTGCATTGACCGAGCCGACACGCAGCACGGGGTAGTTCCGAGGCCACGGGTAGGGGCGAGCCTTCTTCAGGTACCAGTTCGTAGCGTGGTCAGTGAGGGAAGACCACTTGCCATCTACTGGAATCCCGATGCGATACTGCCACTTTCGCACGGCAAGGTACGTCGTTTCACCAAACACACCATCAACCTGCTTCGCAGTCAGGTAGCCGTAGTGGTGAAGTACCTGTTGCAGGTAGACAACCTTGGGGCCGTGGGAGCCGTAGGCGTAGATGGGAGCCGGGTGACGGTTCTGTCCGGGGGTCGGGGGCTTCACGCCTGCGCCGGTCACAGTGGCCCACCACAATGGCTCGGCTGCTGAAAGGTCAGTGTGACCCTTGATGCCGGGGATGTTGGCCACGCTCGTGTACTGCCACATAGACCAGCCCTGCGAGTTCCACGCTGATGGCGTGTGAGGCAACGGCAGGTTGCAGACGTTTCGCACGTTGGCGTAGCCGTTCGGGTACGCAGCGAGCCAGAGGCGCATTTCAGTGAGGCCCTGAGCCGTTCCCCAGCCGTAGAAGCCACCCGTGTAGAGAATTGGAGTACGACCCGACAACTGCTTCACGGTGCTAAACCACTGCTCGGCCCACTTGATGGTGGCCGGAACGGAGAGTTCGTTAACTTCCAAATCCAAAGCAGGGGGCAGAGTTCCGGTTGCGCCACCGGATTTCACAAAGAACGTGGCTGAGGCCACAGCCGATGCCTTGCCGGGGCGGGCAAAGTAGTACGACCCGTAGGGGATGCCGACCTTCTTGGAATCAGCAGCGTCGGTAGCCCAGTTTGGATTGACGTAGGCCGTGCCTTCGGAGTTCTTGATGTAGACCCCGGAGATTCCGTTTTTGGAAATCTTTGTCCAGTCGAACGGATACACGTTGTTGCTGGAAACGTCAATTACTCGCACCCACGTCTTGCAATTGGAGTGGGCGTAGGCCGTTGCTGCGCCAGCACTGGTACCCAGTGGCACAAGGCAGGAAACGGCAGCCAGCGTGGTGATGGCTAGCCAGTTGAGCAGGTTCTTGGGGTCAAGGCGCATACGTTCATCGTATCGCCAAGTTCGTAAAACCTTTTAGGTGAAATTCAAACGCTCAGTCGGCCCATCTTCTTCGTCACGATGACGTTGATGATGTTCTGTTGTGGTTCCCACAGGGCGATTCGCTGCTGCGAGCGCATCTTGTGGCGTTGGTTCGGCGTGGTTCCACCTTGGTAGCCGTGTCCCTCGTGATGCAATGCCCACTCCAAGCACGGTTCCACCACCGGGCAGTTAGCGCAAGTGTTGATGGCCTCAGCCGGGTACTTTACGTTGGATGCTCCGAGTTCGGGGTAGAAAATGTTCACGTTCATTCCCCGGCAGGCTGCCTGTCCAATCCATTCAGCACGAGTTGACGATTTCGGCTTTGCCACTATTCAATCTCCTGATAGTCCTGACCAAGCACCAATCGGTGCCTTCTGTGCCTGAGCGTCTTTTTGTCTTCGCACCCAGCAAGGGTCATCCCCTGCTTCGCTGCTTCAAGTTCAACGCTCGCATCTAGTTCTACCTCATCTGCGAGGGGTAGTGGTGCGATTTTGGCGAGGATGTTAGAGCCAGCAGGGATTTCTACCAAGTAGAGCCGGTGCTTGCCCTTATGCTTCGCCCGGTCACTCTTTGCTGAATAGATGTACCGACGAGCAATGACCGGTTCGCTAGTCATCGCTCGGCCTAGGGATTACATCGGCCTGCCACCATTCGATGTGGTTCTCCCACTTCGTGGTGACTATCCATCCCTTGGAGCGCAGATAGTCCTCTAGCCGTGCTGCGTCTTCTGCCGTGAACGGAAAGTCCACCTCGTACATCGTGATGAAACTGTCCGTGCTGAAGTTCACGCCTTCGGGCAGAACGTGGAGTTCGTAGGGCAACTCGCTCGGTGGGATTGTCAGGGCTGCTTGCATCATAGGTTCCACCCTACTCAACTTGCTTGGAGAGCAACGTAGTCCTCACCGTCAATGGTGTACTCCACCGGGATACCGGCTTGCAGCATTTCTGCAAATCGGTTGACAATGGCTTGCTTCACCTCAGTGCGAACTAAATCCCAAGCAGCCTTGACATTCTCGGTGACCTTCTTGGCATCCTCAACGACGTTGTTTGACGAGGTGAACCACTGCCAGACGCGGCCATCGTTCTCACGGCGCACCGCAGAGTTGACGGCAACGGCGATGCCAGACCGATTCGGGTGGTCGTAGTTAGGCCCTTCCATCCTCAACCGGGTGCTGATGTTGCCGTCTTCCACTTGAATGTTGTAGTCCATCCGGTAGTAGAAGTAGCCCTGCGAACCTTCTTCGCCCACGACCCACTTTGCTGACTGGTGCTGGGAGTTGCCGTTGCCAGTGCCTGCGGTTGGCTCAGGCAACCCGGCTTCCAAAGCGTTGTACAGGTCAATGAGGTAGTCAATGTTCTGACGGTTGATGTCGGGGATGTCGGACAGGCCAATCACCCTGAACACGTCACGGCGCACGGCGTGTAGGTGCGAAGCCCCGCGTGCGGTGATTGCTTCGTCAATGGCCTTGATGAACTGGCTAAGGGCTTTGCGCTCTTTATCCGAGGACTGGTCGCGCAGAGCCACGGCCTCGGCGCGGATTTCGTCAACGGCCTTAATCGAAATGCTGATGCGCGCACGAGAGAGGTCGGAGTAGTCCAAGTCCATAAGGTCTGCGACCCGGCTACCGGGAGCAATGCCCATCCCAACTAGGAGTGGGGTGGAGTTCCAATCTGGTGATGTTGTTGCTGCTTGCTCGGCAGCAATTCTCGTGAGGTACTGGTGGACTGCTTCCTTGTTGTAGGTGATGCTCACGGGTTTCCTTCCTATTGAATCCAATGGCTACCCTAATTCTACATTAGGGGTGTGGCAAAGTCAAGTCACAATGGTGAAGTAGTGAGGGGTCTTGCCCTTTGGCTGCTCCCACCGGCGACGGTGGGTGGTCGTGGTCTTCTTCGGCAGTGGCCTCAGGGCTGGCCGTGAGACTGGCCGTGGGGCTTGCTGCTGAACCTTGGGCATTGCGTAGGGGATGCCGTCGAATTCCTTGATTTTGTACACCACGTCTGCGATGCCTGCGTATCGCTCCACGAGGTCGTATCCCAGAGCGTCGGCTTCTCCCCGGTAGCAAGTTTTGGTTTCCACCTGCATATCGCCAAGCATTACGGAGACTTGCACGAGGTCGGTTTCGTCATATCTGCGGTTCGTCATACCCACAGTGTAGCATACTCAACTAAAACCTGCTATAGTGTTGGTATGACAACTGACACCCACACCAAAACGGCACTGTTCTTCGCTTATGGGACATTGCGTAAGGGACAACGCCTGCACGATTGGATTGCCGATGAGGTGATTCAGGAAGTAGGCACCGGGACAATGAAAGGCGCACGGCTTTTCTACAGTTCTACGCACAGAGCGTTCCCCTACCTCGTGATGACCGATAACCCGAACGACAGGGCCGTTGGAGAAATCTACGAAGTACCGTTGAACGATTCCATCCTCGCAATGTTGCAGATGGAGCAGAACGCTGGCTACACCATTGTCGAAAGTATCGCTGAGTTCGATGGGGTGGAGTACCCCGTCATCGTCTGCGAATGGCGACACGAATACGGCGAGCCGGTCACCGACAACGACTGGATTGCCGATTCGCGGAAAGAGTGGTGGTGATGATGACAGAGCCACGAGGCTTCGCCAAACTGCTCAACGAGGACGAGGTGACAGCAATCGCCATCCTCTTTGAGATGACCGACGCACAGGTCGAAGCGATGGATGACGCAGCCCTCGCTCGTCTCTACGACATTGACGTTAGCGAACTGCCGTACTACCTACTGAGCAACGAGCGATTCGATGAACTGGTAGACGAGGGGCTGGAGGAATGGGAAGCGGCTCACCTCAGAGACGAGCATCCCGACCTGTTCGATGACTTGCTGTTCGATGAAGACGGTCTAATCGAAGACCGACTGTTTGCAGAGAAGTCGCTTGTCCCGATGAAGCCACCGAAGAAGTTCGGTCAGGACACGTTCCGTTTCCAAAGCCAAATGCGAAAGCACAACCCACCAAAGCCGGTACAACACCACTTTGAATTAGTCAACTAAGGAGCAATGATGTTTACGTCATACGACGAACTGCTGGAGGCGATGGCCGACAGCCTTGATGAAGACACACTGGACGAAGTGTTCACTAGCCCTGAGCCACTGCCAGAGCCGGAGCAGGTTTCCACCTGCGCCTGTGGCAATCCTGCTTGTCGCCTAACGTCCAAGGTCGTTCGTACCCCACACGGTACGGCGAGCCGGTACACGAACCACCGATGCAGGTGCGAGCCGTGTGCTGAAGCGTACCGAGTGTTCCGTAAGCGATATCTCGTGCAGCGACCTGCCGTGTGTGGGTGTGGCAACACGAGTTGCACCCGGCATACCCGGCGTGAGGTGAAGCACGGCTTGTCGTGCTACTTCCGGCACCGGTGTCGCTGCGTGACCTGCAAGACAGCGATGCGGGACTACCAGCGTGAGCGTCGGGAACGGCTCCGTGGTGAATCGGAGCCAGTGGCCGTCACAATGTATCCTGTCGGTTAGTCGCAGCAACTATCTCGCCAGCCACACCCACGGCACTTGAAGTGGGCGTGTTCTGGCGTGAGTTTTCCACCACAGAGTGGACATTCGGAGAACACAGCAAAGGGGTTGCACTCGGCTTGTACCGGTGTGACCCCTTCAGTGCTTTCCACCTAGACCTGCCAAGTGGGTTTCGGCTGCGGAGGGATTTGCAGTTGCTGGATAACCTTCGCTGAGGCCTGCGCCTGCTGAAACGCCTTGTCGTAGTCGGTGTCAATGCCCTCAGACAGGATGGCCAACACTTCCTCAACCGGCTTCTCGGTAATCATTGACAAGGAGTGGATGGCTCGGTTCAACATCTGCCGTTCGATGTAGTGAATCTTCTTGATGGCTTCGATGCCCTCATCCACGGCGATTTGCTCAACGGTTTCTTCGTCAATCGGTTGTGGTGAATCTTCAGTCATTAAACAACTCCTTCAGGGTCTTTGCGTCTATTCCAATTACTTCCCCGGCCACACGCATTGCTGCCCGAAGTCGTTCCGTCGTGGCCGTGATGATTTCACTAGCCTTGTTGTCCAAACGGACAACAATTCCTGCGTCATCCAAACTGTCAACCAGTTCGTTCCACGCTGCTCGCTGGATGAGGATGAGTTCCACCGCAGCAGCCAACGCCATATCAACGGCGATGCTCAACTGCTCGTCATCAGAAAGACCGAACACGTCTCCGGTTGCGGGGTTTGCATCTTCGGGTGCAGTGAAATCTTCTTGCTGTGGCATCACGATTTCAAAAAATCTGCGAATGACGTTCTTCACGGGGGCTAACTTACACCTTTTGAGGTGCCGTTGACGGCCCTTAGGAGCATATTTACGGTTTCCACCTTGACATATTGCGATTCGATGAAGAACATCACGCTTCCGTTGTAATCTTCAATGCTCCAGCCCGGCGTGGGGGCTTCTTCGTAGGTGGCAATCCAAGGGGTGGGGTTCTCAAATGGGTTCATCTTCGTACCCAAGGAGATTGTGGCCCCAGTCCCATCCGTTTGGAACGTCCACTGAAAACGCAATGTAGGTCTTGCCATCTTCAGGGATGTAGGTCTGCTTCACGACTTCGTTGACGGCATATCCGACGTTCTTCGCCAAGTCCACGGCCATCTGGTCTGAGATTTCACTGCTAGCAAACGCAATAGTCAACGGCTTTGGAACGACTTGCACCCATTGGTAGTCCCCGTCAATAGTCCATAGCCCGTAGGGTTGCCAGCCAACAGTTTCAGCACTCTTGGTTGCTTTTTCTTGGTCGGTGACCGGGTGCATCGTTGCCAGAGGAACGGAGTGTGTGATGATGCCTTCGGCGTTGAGCAGCGAGATTGCCGTGTCTCGTTCTTTGGTGATTTCCAAAATGCAGAGCATTGTCATTCTTCCTCGTCGGGCGGCAACAACGCTACCAAATCGGCTACTTCTTGTGCGTGTTCGTGCAGGTGGGCGACACTTTCGCCACTGCGAACGAGACGAACGAATTCCAGCCCCGTCATATTGAGGCGAACCTTGGCGAACTGGTCTACGCCAAGCCAGATGTCCATAACCGAGAACTCTTTAAGGATTTCACTGCGAACTGCGTCTTCTTCTTCATTCGCCATTTGGAAACCACGGCTCCCCGTTGCGAAGAATTGGTTCGCAGCCGTCAATCGGCTCGGTCAAGGTGATTACGTCAACGCCTGCCTCGGACAAGATGAGGTCGGCCAGCAAGGTGCTTTCTTCCCAGTGCAGATGGTCAGATTGGCTCGTGTAGCGCACAAGTCTGCTGATGCCTGCCTGAGCAATCGCCCTAGCGCAGTCGGCGCAGGCTGCCCAGACAGCCACCATCGTCAGGCCCTCGGTCTTCAGGCCGTTTCTAGCAGCCGCGTAGATGGAGTTGCGCTCGGCGTGTTCGACAAACGCGTACTTGGTAGGTCGTACCCAGCGTTTGTCGAAGTATTCCACCCCAGCCGGGAACTCGTTGACGGCCAATGTCTGTGGGATGAGGGACAAGCCCCTTACCAGCACTGCTGCGTTTTGGGTTGATGGGTCTGGCGATTGTTGGGCAGTCCTCACGAGGCCAGCCATAATTTTCACCACCGCATCGTGGGTCACTTTGACGTAGATGCGTTCTTTGAGTTTGCAATCCCAAAGAAAATTTGCAACGTTCCACCAAGTGCCAGCGAGTAGCAGAGCGCGCCGATGGCAGGCTTCCAGCCGAAGACGATGAATACGACCAGTGGGCCGAAGATGACCGTCAAGCCAAAGGCAATGAAAACCAAAAGGAAAATTGCCAAGACAAAAAATTCCAGCACTTTCACGACAACTTCCTCACCCTCACCGAGACGTAATGCTCGTCGTTTTCATCGAAGCCACGCAATTCCAACTCGTCGGACACAACCAACGGAACCTCTTTGGTGAAGGTTCCGTTGGACTGCATCCAAAAGTAGAAGGGGAACTTGCGCTCAACGTATCCACGGACTTCTTGGCCTGAACTGCAATAGGCCGTAGTCGGTGGCTCGGTTTCTACCACTACTTCGTATCTCGTCATAGGGGTAAGACTACACCCCTAGTCAGCGACGTGGGTGGGGGGATTAAACCTCGATGGTGACGAAGTTGCCGGTGTCGTTGTCCCGGTTCAGGCCGTTGACCACGGTTCCTGAATCCAACGTGCAAGTGTAGAACTGGTGAAGGTGGCCGTGGTACGCCGTGTGCGCTCCACAGGCATCCAAAGCAGCCCGAACCCGGTTCTGGTTCTCAATGGACTTCTCGGCAGCCTGAGGCCCCCACTGGCTCAACTTGCGTCGAAGGCCAGCAGTCTCCTGAACGCCAGTCGGCGCATCGTGGCTGAGGAAGATATCGGCAGGGCCGTTGCTGATTGACCGAGCAACATCTTCGTCAGTGACCATCTCCTGAGGCCACCACGAGACGTGTGGCTTGCGATACTTGATGTCCACCGAATACGCCCCACCGAAGGCACGGAAAGTGGTGTCGCCAATCACGAGGTTAGAGCCACGAGACAGGTAGGTGACCCCATCGGCAATGGGGACGTGACCGTTCTCGTCTTGGTCAAGGTCGAACAACATATCGAAGTTCTCGTGGTTTCCGTCTAGCCAGTAGAACGGCACACCGGTCTGCTGAACCATCTCGGCAGTTAACGCCGAGAAGTCACACAGCCCATCCGGGCCAATTGACCAGCCGTAGCCGTAGTCGCCCACTTGGATAATGGCAGAGCAATCCCCATAGTGGGCCTTGGAGAAAACTTGTTGGAGAGCGTGCGGATTGCCGTGCAAATCCCCGGCAAGCAGCACTTTTGTCTTGTTTGTCATACCTTCAGTGTACCTTAGGTGGTTTCGGAAGTCAAGTCCCGTTCCAGCATCCGAGCGCAGGGTTCCAAAACGCAGTACGCTGCGTCAAGTCATAACCCGTAGGAAAGGGATTTCACTATGTTGTCGCTCACGATGATTGTCAAGAACGGCGAGGAACACATCGCCCAGACGCTGGTGTGTGCCAAGGAAATTTGTGACGAAATGATTGTCGTGGACACTGGTTCTACCGACAAGACCGTCGAAATTGCCAAGTCCTACGGAGCCAAGGTCTTCCACTTTGACTGGATTGACGATTTCAGTGCAGCCCGCAACGAGGCCATCCGTCACGCCACGGGCGATTGGTTGATTTGGCTGGACTGCGGCGACGTGATTCCACCACAGGCCATCGAAGGGTTCAAGAACCTGAAGATGCAACTGAAGACCAATAAGGAAGTGGACTTCGTTTGGTGCAACATCAACCGGGGCATCACTGACGAAGGCGTTGTGGTGTTCAAGTTCAACACGCCCCGTTTCTGGCGAGCCTCGGTCAAGACCAAGTGGATTGGTGCTGTTCACGAATACCTAGACCGTTCCAACGAGAACGCTTTGATTTGGGCCGATGCGTGGGTGGATGACCCGTTGGCGATGAACAACACTCCGACGGAGCGCAACATCAAGATTCTGCGTGGACTTTTGGATAAGGGCGATGATTCACCACGCACTGCCTACTACTACGCCAACGAACTTCGTGACCATAAGCGTTGGGATGAGGCCATCGAAGCCTACGACCACTTCCTGAGCCTGAACCATTTCACTTGGGAGTACTACGACGCTTTGGTTTCGCAAGCCAACTGCTACCGACAGGGTGACCCTGAGCGCACCAAGGGTGGTTTGGAAAAGGCCGTTGACTGCTACTTCAAGGCAATGCAGTTCACGCCTATCCGTGCTGAAGCCTACGTTGCCCTAGGGGACATTTCCTACGAGGCCCAGCGTTGGGATGGCGCAGTGCCGTTCTATCGTGCGGTGATTGGGATGAAGCGACCAATGGAAGGCTTCGTCATTGAGACTGCCTACACTTGGCTGCCTTGGGACAGGCTGTCCATTTGCTACGGGAATATGGGACTGCTGGAAGAAGCCGTCGAAGCCACCGAGCGTTGCCTGCGTGAAGCCCCACCGAGCGAGTGGATGCGCTTGTGCAAGAACCTCACGATGTATCACCAAGCCATCCAGCAGAACCGTCAGAACTTTGAAGTTTGGAAGGCCCAGCAACAGCAGTTGCTCCAGCAGCAGCAAGATGCTCAGAACGCGGCGAAGCAGCAGAAGGCATTGCCCCCTGCTGCCAAGCAAGTCTCTAATGGCCGGGTGACCCCGAAGAAGGTTCGCTAGACCACGAACAAGTGCGGGGGTGTTTCGACCTCGTGCTTCGTGCCGTAGTAGTCCACGATGGTCACCGTGCCGCGCTGCCAGACCTCGCCGGTGTAGCCCTTGGTGTTGCGGTAGTGGTGAACAATCAGATGGCTAGCGTCGGCCTTGGCTTGACCTATTGACGCAGCGTCAACGTAGAACGTTCGTGACCGCTTGCCGTGTTTCGCTCTGACGCAATATCGCATACGCCCAACCTACTTTGATTCCTCGTCGTACTTCTCCATCGTGCTGATGAGGATGCCGAAGACGAGAGCGACCACGGCGTAGACCACGACAATCCAAAATGCCGACAGGAACAACTGGCCAGCGAACGTGGTGGTGTGGAGCCGGACAGTGGCCACGGATACGAACAGGGTCGCCCAGAGGAACGAGCAGAGGTGAAGCCACTTGGCCCACGGCTTCCATCGAAGCCGGAGCCGACGAGCGTGCTTTGGCCGACGAGCGTGCTTGGCCGCGGTCATTGCGCCACCCGGAGTGGGGTGCTGTCACCCTCAACGAGAGCCTGCACTGCCTCACGAGCCGCGTACCACTCAGCCCATTCTTCCTCGCTGTGACGATTCACGTCAAGGAGCGTGGGGAGCAGGTCGGCAATCTTGGCGAGGTGCATTGAGAGGTACATCGCCGCGGTGTCGGACACCCAAGTCCGACCCGGTGGCAATGCGATGTCGCTCAGACGCTCAGACGCTTCGCGGAGGATGTTCAGTTCGGGGACTTGGTTCTCGGTCATCGGGCCACCTTGTGGTTGTAGTTGGATGAGGTGATGTCGCTGGCCTCGTCACGCTCGCTCCATCCGGGGGACAGGCGGTTGATGACCTTGGTGAGGCGCACGATTCGGTAGTCGCACCAAGTGTGCTGACGCTCAGACGCTGCAAGTGCAGCCGTGAGGCGAGCCACTTCTTTCTTCAGTTGACGCTTCGTGGTCATTGGTTCTCCTTGGTTGGTCGGTGTCACACCGGTAT